>Ga0114934_10001531_pt1 | contig 14992 bp, 12 predicted proteins | sample 4SBtaG_2_FD_99695 | JGI IMG/M metagenome (GOLD analysis project Ga0114934, IMG submission 99695) | Deep subsurface microbial communities from Kolumbo volcano to uncover new lineages of life (NeLLi) - 4SBTROV10_white metaG | ecosystem: Environmental > Aquatic > Marine > Volcanic ... | reverse complement strand
GTGAACTGAAAGTTTTTTATCAGGTTTAATCCATAATGGCATTCTATTTTTGAGGTCAAAACCCATGGCATAATCTTTATATTGTTCCATATGGCTATTTACTCTGCGGAACATTGCCCATACACGCGCTTCACAAAAACGGGCACCGCCAAAATCTAACGGTTCATAAGTATCAGAAAAGCTGAAATCTTTATCTTTTCCGTCAAAATATTTTTTTTGGCGGGCAAAACTAATAATATCGGGTGCATTAAAACAAGTCGCATTGGGATCATTCCATTTATTTTCTTTTTGAAAAGGGAAAGTGGTAATTCGTGCTTGATTGGCATGTGCGCAAACATAACCGTCAGGAATACGACGTGCAACCCATACGGCACCTTTATTATCTTTGCCTTTACCAATTATTTCAAAAATCCAAACTTCATTGGGGTCGGCAACAGAGATTGATTCGCCTTCGCTATAATAACCGTATTTTGCTACTAAATCGGTCATCACTTTTATGGCTTCTCTGGCAGTTTTGGCTCGTTGCAAGGCAATATACATCATGCTGCCATAATCAATAATCGCTGTGGGTTGATGCAACAATTCTTTTCTACCACCATAAGTCGTTTCTCCTATTGATACTTGATATTCATTCATGTTACCAACAACAGAATAAGTATGTGGTATTTCCGGTATTTCGCCCATGTATTTTCCGGTATCCCATTCATAAATTTTTCGCATTTCACCCGGTTTATGATCCATTGCCGGAATAAAATTAAGTTCACCATACAAAACATGTGAATCAGCGGCATAAGTAATCATAGTGGAACCATCGGTAGTAGCGCCTTTTGTAAATAAAAAATTTGTACAACTCCATCCCAAAGTAAAATTTATGAGAATAAAGCTGATAACCATAGTTAGTTTTTTCATTGTGATAAGATTTTTTTTAGTGTGGGTAAAATTAATAAAAAAACTATCTGAGGAATTCTTTTGTGAAGAAAATATTATTTTTGACAAAAATCAAGCGGTGAAAGATATTCTTTTGGTGGGTAACGGCAATGTCGCTTTTCATTTGAAAAAGGTGTTTCGAAAAGCAGGCTATCATATATTGGAAAATTCAGATGATGGGGACTTTGATATTGTTATTTTTTCAATTAGTGACGATGCCTATGCCGGAGCAATTTCTTCATTTAAGCACCGGAGCAAATTAATGGTACATACTTCGGGTAGTGTACCGGCAACAATTTTCAAAGGGAAAACTGAAAATTATGGCGTGATATATCCGTACCAATCAATTAGTAAAAATGATAAATTGCTCGATTTTAAGAAGATTCCCCTGTTGATTACGGCTTCTGATGAAAAGGTGGAGAAAATATTAGTTGAGCTTTCATCTACGATTTCTGATACCGTGAAAATTATTTCAGATAACCAGCGAATGAAATTACATCTCGCAGCGGTATTTGCCAATAATTTTACAAATCACATGATTGCTATTGCCCAAAAATTGGCACACGAAAATAATTTAGATGCTTCATTATTGCAACCATTGTTAGAAAAAACTTTTTTACGATTAAAAGATAATTTGGCAACAGATATGCAAACGGGTCCTGCTGTTAGAAATGACAGGACAGTGATTGAAAAACATTTAAAATTGTTGGAGGATCATCCAACATGGCAAAAAATCTATAGCTTTGTGAGCGAAAGCATCAAAGAATCTAAAAAATATAAATGAAAAATTTTAAAGAACTATTACCGCAAGTTAAGGCTTTTGCCTTTGATGTGGATGGCGTTTTTTCTACGACGGTAACCTATATCAATCCCGATGGTCAATTATTGCGGTCGGCCAATATTAAAGATGGCTATGTGGTGCAGTTATTGAGAAAAAAAGGATATCCCGTAGCCATTATTACAGGTGGGAATTCTGAAGGTGTTAGAAAACGATTTGAAAATCTTGGTGTTGAGGATATTTATTTGTCAGTAGAAAATAAATTATTGATGCTAAAGACCTTTATGGAATCACATCATTTGTCGCCGGAAGAAGTATTGTACATGGGCGATGATATACCGGACCTTTTATCAATGAAATATGTTGGGATTCCTGTTTGTCCGGCTGATGCAGCAGAAGATATTAAATTAATTTCACGCTATATATCAGACAATGATGGCGGTCATGGTTGTGTGCGCGATGTCGTTGAACAGGTGCTTCGTTCTCGCAATGATTGGCTTAAAGACGATGACCATATTTGGTAAATATTATGGCAACAACTATTAGATTGAATTAAAACATAGGAAAATGAAAATAATTGCCGATAGTGGTTCAACAAAAACAACATGGGTTCTTTTAATGCCTGATGGCACAACTGAAACGCTAAATTCCATAGGACTAAACCCTTTATTTGTAACATCGGACAAAGTTGAGGAAATTGTCAATCAAACTTTTACAGGAATAGATACCGGCCTGGTCAAAGAAGTTTATTTTTACGGTGCCAGCTGTTCTTCTTCAGAACGATGTGCTATTATCAGCACAGGATTGGCAAAAGTGTTTTTTAATGCGGAGATAGAGGTGGACCATGATATGTTAGCTGCAGCAAGGGCTTTATTTTCTGAGCAAAAAGGTATTGCCATGATTTTTGGTACGGGTTCTAATTCGTGTATTTATAATGGGAAAGAAATTATAGAAAATATTCCGGCATTGGGTTATATTTTGGGCGATGAGGGTAGTGGTGCCTTTTTTGGTTTGCAACTAATCAAAGATTTTTTGAATAATGAGATGCCCGAAACACTCTCAGAGAAACTTAAGGAAACATATCATTTAGACAAAGACACGATCATAACTTCAGTTTATAAAGACCCGTTCCCAAATCGTTATTTGGCTCATTTTGCACCATTCTTATCACAATATATTGACAACAAGTATGTTTCGGAAATGTTAATAACAGGTTTCGATTTATTTTTTACGCGCCATATCCTTCCCTATCCTGATTATCGGGGATATCCTTTGGGTTGTATCGGCTCTGTTGGCTATTATCTAAAAGCCATTTTAAAGCTTGTTGCACAGAAACATCAATTACACTTAACAACTATTGAGAAATCGCCCGTAGAAGGGTTAATTAATTTCCACAAAAAAAACCGGTAGAAACCGGCTTTTTTTGATTATTTTTAGACTGCACTTATTTATTATATCAAGCTATTGCCATTGTTAGCGCCTTCACCAAGATTGAATCCAAGTAAGATTTCGTGTGAACCTGTAGAATAATTTTTAAGGTTACTAAATGTATAATCAAAGGAATACCCTAAATAAAATTTATCCACTTTGAAACCAATTAAAACAATGGCGGCTTGTGCTGTACGGTAAGAGAAGCCCAACCAATAATTTTTCTTGTAAAACATTTTAGCATTAATATCAGCTTGGAAAGGTGTTCGTTCTGTTCCTTTCAATAATAAAGATGGTTCAACCATAAAATCTTGATTGATGTCAATTTTATATCCACCGGTTAGATAGTAATGGCGAATTGTTTGGTTTGAACTTTCAACATCAACATCACCTAGTTTTATTTTATACTGAACTAATTGTGTAGCAGATAAACCTGCATAATATTTTTTTGTGTAAAGATAAGCACCAAAATCGGCATCAGGAACAAAAGTACTTTCCGAAGCACCTGTAACACTTGGATCACCTTGGTCTATAACTGTTAAATCCGATTCGTTCAGCGTAAGCTGGAATGCCTTAAATGATAGTCCCAAGCCTAATTTCATTTGATGGTTTAATTGCAAATGATAAGCATAAGACAACTGTAAACCCGTTTGGGATATAGGACCAAACTTATCATTAAAGATGTATCCGCCAATACCCATTTTTTGTCGCATGATAGCGCTATGGGCTGAAATAGCTTGTGTTGAAGGGGCACCTTTAATACCTGTCCATTGTTGACGGGCTGTCAAACGGATAGGAATATAATCAACTGACCCTGCCATGCCGGGATTTAGCAAAAACCCATTTAACATATATTGGCTGTAAAGGGGAACCTGTTGCGCATTCAAAGATGTTGAAAATAAGGCAATTACAAAGGCAAAAAGTAGTAACTTCTTCATATTGAAAGATTTTTTTTAGGTTTCAAAGATATAACAAATTTTATAAAACCAAAAATTTTTTTTATTTTTTTTATAAAAATATTTGTAGTCGGCTATATTTTCATTGTAGATATTAATCCGTTTTCATCGGCAATCAAATGAAATGCATTAGCAATAGAAGGGATAACAATATCGACATTATTCATTATCTCCGGATGAATTCCTTCTGATTGTAAGGTGGCAAAACTAATGGTTGCTTTACGAAACATCGGAATGTCATTCCGGGCATTTCCAATAGCAAAAAATGGTTCGTGTAATTGTTCTACAAATTTTTGTTTGTCCATACTTTTTTTGGCAATATGATAATCTATTTGCAGAGAATTGGCAATTTCGTGAGCATTCCCCCTTTGGTCGGATGTTAGCATAATTAGTTTAAATCCAAGTTTTTTTAATCGTTTAATCCATTGCTTGGTTTCATTATTAATCTCTCCGTATTCCGAAAGCGTGCCATTTAAATCAAAAACGACTGTATTAATTTCAATTTTTCCTTGTGGTAGATGGTAATTCATGATATTTCTAAAATTTAAAAATATTAAAAAAAGTGGTCAACCTATATCAGGCATTGACAAGTTTATAATTTAAATTTTGAATTTTTCATCTATTCATGTTTTTAATTTTCAAATTATCACATAATTACTAAATTCTAATGATTTTTACTAATAAGCTAAATATCTGATAGTTGACCTCATAAGCTTTTAACTTTTAACTTTTAAACTATATTAATATAGTTTCTTTTTTCATTTAGCATTCAAAATTCAGCATTCAAAATTCAGCATTCAAAATTCAACATTCAAAATTCAACATTCAAAATTCAACATTTAGCATTCAAAATTTCATAAGTTTGTCATATTTCTAATTTTAATCATTCTCGATTGGTGTGCTTAGGCATTGTTAAAAAATAACCTTTACATTTAGGCTCGTTCTTTTTGCTTTTTACTTCGTTATAAAAACTTTAAATAAACTGTGGCTATTCGCAGTTTCTATGCCTTGTAAAAAACAAAAATAACTTCGTCTATTCTGTAAACTTTATTCCTTAACAATACCTTATTTTTTATTCGCTCATGGATGTTTCGTGTCTGATAATTTTTGCACCCACAGCATTTAATCGCTTTTCGATATTGGAATAGCCCCTGTCAATTTGATCAATATTGTGAATATAACTTACACCGTCAGCTGACATAGCGGCAATTAATAAAGCGACACCAGCCCTAATATCCGGTGAAGTCATTTTTGTTGCCCTCAAATTATATTCGTGATTGATACCAACCACTGAAACTCTATGCGGATCACACAGTATTATCTGTGCTCCCATATCTATTAGTTTATCGACAAAAAACAGACGACTCTCAAACATTTTTTGGTGAATCAGTACGGTCCCTTTCCCCTGAACAGCCGTTACCAGAAAAACACTTAAAAGGTCAGGGGTTAATGCCGGCCAAATGCCGTCAGAAATAGTCATGATAGAACCATCAATAAATTTTTCTACTTCGTAATGTGGCTGAATAGGAATATGTAGATTATCGTTCTTAAATTCAACAGATACACCTATTTTCTCAAAAGAACGAGGAATAATACCGAGCGCATCTTTTTTTATATGCTCAATCGTTAAATCGGATTGTGTAATTGTTGCCATTCCAATAAAACTACCTATCTCTATTATGTCGGGTAAAATTTCATGCTCTGTTCCGCCAAGCTGTTCAACGCCTTCAATAGTTAATAAGTTTGAACCGATACCTGAAATTTTTGCGCCCATTGAATTCAGCATTTTGCACAATTGCTGAACATAAGGCTCACACGCAGCATGATAAATAGTCGTTTTCCCCTGAGCTAAGACCGCTGCCATCACAATATTGGCAGTGCCGGTTACAGAAGCTTCTTCAAGTAGCATATCCGCTCCAATCAGTTGGTCTGCTTTAAAAGTATATAATTTATTGACTGCATCGTAAGAGAACTTAGCGCCTAATTTTCTAAAACCGTCCACATGGACATCTAAACGACGGCGTCCTATTTTATCACCTCCCGGAGTAGGAATTATACCGATTCCGAAACGCGCCAACAAAGGACCAACTAACATAATAGATCCCCTTAACAGCGTTGCTTTCTGATAAAATTCTTTAGCGTAAAGCACTTCCAAATTGATGTCTCCGGCATCAAAAGAAAAATCATTCTCTGAAATTTGATCAACTTTTACTCCGATTAACTGAAGCAATGTAATTATGTTTCTAACATCTAGTATATTTGGGAGATTCTTAATGATAATCTTTTCAGAAGAAAGCAATACCGCAGAAATAACTTGCAGTGCTTCATTTTTTGCACCTTGTGGCTTAATTGAGCCCCGTAGTGAGTGTCCACCATGTACTTCAAAAAAAGGCATATTAATTATCTTTTTGAATATCTTTTCTTTGAGCGTTTTTTTCCACTTTTAGGTTTCTGTGGTGTAACATACATAAGCTTCAAATCTTCAGGAATGGTAATTTTATTATTGCTCATCTTACGCATGTCATTAAAGATTTCTTCGTCATTAACTTGTGGACGGTTCCAATTAACATAGAGTCGCTTCATGTGATTTGCTGTTAATCGAATTAAAATATTTTTCTCTTCACCATCAGGCATCTCAATAATTTTTGTTATCAATCCGGGAATATTCCGACCATAGTGACGATACGAAATATTATTTCCGGGATAGGGCATTTTGCTTGGTACTTCATTCAATTCTTGTGATTCCGGTTTGTCGATAGGATAATCAATATCCATATCGAAATTGGCTATCATCGCCAAATTATACCAAAGTTTGTGTTGCTGGTCACTATGATTCTTCTGGGCAATACCACCCATAAGATAAACTATATATTCAGCAAACCGATTTCGTTCTTCACGGTTTTCAATCGTTTTACAAAATTCAACCAATTGCTGAATATTTCGCCCGTATTCAGGTAAGACCAATTCTTCTTGTGTTGTATTATAATCCATTTAAAATAAGTTAAGGGGATTTCTATTAATTACTTTCTAAAAGAAACAAAGATAATATATAAAATGTAAGGCACAAATTTTTACTGTTTCGAAATCCTTAAAATTAATATTATTTTTCTCAAAAACACACACAATTAGTTATAGTTAAGTGTCTGATTATGAAAAGTGTTTTGGTGACTTTTAACCAACATTAATTATTTTAAGTTTTGCAAATTTAAGTAATAAAGTCTTTTCTCCTGCATTTTTAAAAAAAATAATTGCTTTTGTATTTGGTTGTTGACCTTCAATATTTAAAACTTTACCCGCCCCAAATTTACTATGACTGACTTGCATACCAACTTTAATATCACCTTGTGACGCGGAATGAAAGCCATTTGTTTGTTTCACTTTTTTAAAATTTGGCAGTATTTCGTCATCTGCATGCTTATCGTAAGGACTATTTACAGCTTTCGATAAATTACCGTTTGCATGGAGGAAAAGTGGATTGGTGCCGGAAAAATCGTAGAATTTTTTTCCTAAATCGCGCAAAAACCGACTGGGTGATGGATATTCGTGCCGGTTATATTTATATCGCGTTTGGCAAAAAGAGATAGATAACTCTTCTTTGGCACGTGTCATTGCTACATAAAACAGTCGTCTTTCTTCTTGTAATTTCATTGGTGATTCCAAAGTCATACTTGAGGGGAATAAGCCATCTTCCATGCCAACGATATATACAACAGAAAATTCCAAACCCTTAGCAGAATGTACCGTCATCAATTTTACGGCATTCAAATCTTCCTTTTTTTGCTTATCCATATCAGTAATGAGAGAGATGGTTTGCAGAAAGGACGAAAGCGAAATATCTGCCGCTTCTTCGCCATCATTCTCGGAAACAAATTCGTAGATACTGTTCAAAAATTCTTCTACATTTTCTTTCTTTTCAATTAATTCTTCATCCGAATTATAATAAGTTAATATGCCAAATGTTTTTAATACGGCATCGGTTAATTCAAATACATTTAGCGCTATTTTTTTTCCTATAAACTCATTTAATGCTGAATAAAATCCCTTGAGTTTAATAATGACAGAAGGCGAAAGTGCAAGGTTTTTATTTTCTATATTTTTTAATATTTCCCACAATGAAACAGATTTTTTTCTAGCATGCGTTCGTAGTTTCTCAATGGTCGTTTTACCAATCCCTCTTTTGGGAAAATTGATAATCCGCAACAAGGAGACTTCATCATGCGGGTTGAGGATTACCGACAGATAAGCCAATATTTCTTTTACCTCTGCCCGTTGGTAGAATGAGAATCCACCATAAACACGATAGGGTATATTTTGCCGTCGCAATGATTCCTCAAATACACGCGACTGGGCATTGGTACGATAAAGTATAGCAAAATCATTGTGTTTGTAGTGGTTGGTTAACATTTTTAGTTTGATGTCGTCTGCCACAAAATTGGCTTCTTCCATATCGGAAGGCAATTCTTTCAACAAAATAAGATTACCTTGTTTATTTTCAGAAAAAAGATTTTTCGGTATCTGGTTTTTATTTTTTTTGATGACCGTATTGGCAGCACTCACGATAGTTTGAGTTGATCGGTAATTTTGTTCTAAGCGATATATTTTAGCTTTAAAATCGTCAAAGAATTTCTTTATATTCGTAATCTGTGCACCGCGAAACGAATAAATACTTTGGGCATCATCGCCCACACAACAAAGGTTCTGTGACTTAGATGCAAGCATCTTCATTATCTCATACTGAACTGTATTTGTATCCTGAAACTCATCGACCATAAAATAATCAAAAATATTCTGATAATGGCTCACCACTTCCGGATGGTTTTTAAAAAGGAAATAGGTGTTCAGAAGCATATCGTCAAAATCCATTGCATTGGCTTTTTTGCATCGCTCCTCATAGAGCAAATAGATTTTGGCAATTTCCGGCATTTTAGCAAAATAGTCATTGCGTTTTATTTCTTCATTCCTTTCATATGTTTTAGCAGTAATCAATCTGTTTTTTGCAGCAGAAATCCGTTTCAATATTTTTATGTCCTTATACACTTTATTATCCAGTTGAATATCTTTTACTATCTGGCGAATAAGAATTTTGCTATCGTCTGTATTGTAAATTGTATAGTCACGAGTATAATTGATCGTTTGTGCTTCATTGCGTAGAATGGTACCGAAAACAGAATGAAATGTTCCCATGATTACACTTCGTCCTTTTTGGGGTGTCAGATGGGCAATTCTTTCTTTCATTTCGTTGGCGGCTTTGTTAGTGAAGGTAAGCCCCATAATTTTTGATGGAATCACACCTTGATCTATCATATAAGCAATACGGTAAGTCAATACGCGTGTTTTACCTGACCCGGCACCGGCCACCACAAGGGAAGCCCCTTCGTAATTAGTTACTGCCCGCAACTGGGCTTCATTTAATTCTTTGCTGAAATCTATCACTTTACAGGAAATATTTATTTAAATTAAGAGGATGTCTAATGGGCTATTTCTTTTACGGGTACTTCTAATTCTTTCAAGAAACAAAGATAATAAATAATACACAAATTGAGTGATTTTTTTAATCATTTAAGGGACTATTACCAAATTGTAAGCAATTAGCAATATTTTCTAATGTTGGAGATAACTCCAACATTGGCAGTAAAGCGTTTTATTATTTTGCTCAAATCACTTAACTTAACAAGCCCTTAGTCGTTCTCTAAAGTCCAAGTATTTTAAATTCCGTGCGACGATTTAAAGCTCTACCGGCTCCGGTATCATTTGTAGCAATCGGTTTATTAAAACCGTAACCTTTGTATGTCATGCGATCTTTATCAATTCCTTTGGCTACTAAAAAATCATATACAGACTTTGCTCGATTTTTTGAGAGTACATTATTATGCGCCGATGTCCCTATATTATCGGTATGACCTGATATTTCAATTTTAATATTTGTATTAAGATGCATGAACTGAATTAATTTATTCAATTCTGTTTTTGATTCTTCTTTTAATTGATAAGAATCCGTTTCAAAGAAAATATTTTTTAAAACTACCTTGTTGCCGATAGCAATTGGTTCTAATGGCACATTTAATACAAAGTTTTTTAAATTTCCTTTTTGATTTTTAAGAGAAAAGTTTTCAGAATGAAACAAATAGCCGGATTTTTGGATACTCAGTGCATAATTTTTTCCTGAGGGCAAACAAACCAAAAAATGTCCGTTGCCTACATTGGAATTTAACAATGCTACCCGTTTGGATGTTGCCAAATCAAATAATTCAATTTGCGAACCAAGTGGTTGTTTTGTTTTGGCATCATATACTTTTCCGGAGACATAAGTTACCATATCGGGGCGTAAATCTTTTGGCAAGTCAAAAGCAAAAATGTCTCGTCCTTTGTTGGCATCACGACGAGAAGAAAACATTGCCAAATTCCCTTTGGTATTGACAATAAGGCCTATTTCATCGCCATTGGTGTTAATCGGATAACCCAAATTTTGTGGTGTAGTCCATGTTGTATCGTTACCCATCTGATGCGTTACAAATAAATCGTCGCCACCCATTCCGATCCATCCGTCAGAGGAAAAATACAATGTTTTTCCGTCGGGGTGAATAAACGGTGACATTTCCTTAAACGGCGTATTGATACTATCACCAGGGTTTATTGGTTTTCCCCAACTGCCATCATTTTGTAATTTCGATACCCAAATATCTAATTGTCCTTTTCCTCCCGGGCGATCACTCACAAAAAATAACCGTTGTCCGTCGGCAGAGATTGATGGCTGTGATTCCCAGTATTTTGAGTTTACAGGTTTACCAATATTTACCGGTTTTGTCCATTTCTCACCAATGCGTTTTGAAAAATAAATATCGCATTTTCCATAACCGTCTTTGCGTTGGCATGCCGTAAAATAATAGGATTGTCCATCGGCCGAAACGGTGGGCGCCCCTTCGTTGTTGGGGGTATTAATCGGAGAACCTAATGGTTTAGCAAGTCCCCACGATCCATCTGCCTGCTTTTTGGAATAGTAAAAGTCCTCTTGTCCATTAAGTTCTGAGGCTGGTTGTCGCTTATCAATAGGTAATAAACGGGTAATAAAAAGTGTTTGCTCATCGGCGGTCAAAGATGGCCAATATTCATCGTATTTGGAATTGACTCCACTACCTATATTTACAGGGTTAAAAGGGACCGGTGTTTTGACAGCTTGTGAGGCAAATTTTGCCCGTTTTAAAACACGCTCTGTCATTTTTTCTAGACGGGGTTTAACATCATCAAAATCTGCTACCCGTTTGAGATGCTGAACCGATTCATCATAAAACCCCATACGATATTCGGTCTCTCCCAAGAAATAATAAGTATTGGGCGAAAAATTAGAATCTATTGCCAGTGCTGCTTTGTAGGCATCAATTTCTTTTTGATAATACCCATTTTCCTCAAAGATATTTGCCGCCAAAAGATAAGGCTCAATAAAATGCTTATCGGCTTTTTTTGCCATATCCAGATAATTCAATGCATCTTGATATTTCATTGAGTTGTAACTGCGATATGCCGCCTCAAAGAATTTGATGGCTTTTTTCGATTTTGTCGAATAATTTTTTTTGTATTGTGAAAATCCTATTTGGGACAATAGTACAAAGAAAATAACTAAAGTTTTACGCATAACTTATCTGATATTAATATATTTATGAGCCTGTAAGGATAATTTCCATTTCGTATTTCTCTTAATGTATTCAACTATCAAAGGGGTATTGACTTTTCTTTTACTCCATTCCGGTTGTAAGTAAAGATGACATTCTTTTGACACCTTTTTTGCTGATTTTTCTGCCCATTTTATATCTTCTTCTACATTATAAATAATAACTTTTAATTCATTAGCTTTAGTATAAATCTCGTCAAATGGTGGTTGTTGTGATTTAGGCGATAAACATATCCAATCCCATTGGCCCGACAAAGGGTATGCCCCGGAAGTTTCCAAGTAAGTCTTAATGCCAATATTATGTAAATCATTGCACAATTTATCCATTGGATACATCAAGGGTTCTCCTCCGGTAATTACAATATCTTTGGCATCAGATTTTTTCACATTTTCAATGATTTCATTAATGCTAATTATGGAATGGATTTCAGCATTCCACGATAATTTGGTATCGCACCACCGGCATCCGATATCACATCCGCCTATTCGTAAAAAATAGGCTGCTTTCCCAAAATGAAATCCTTCGCCTTGGAGTGTATAAAATTGCTGAACAAGAGGGAATTTTTCTCCGGAAGTAAAATTTTCTGAATTATTTTTTGTTTGTAACATCAATAAAATTAGTTTAAAAAAAGCAAAAATGAAAAAAAAAAATCATTATTTTGCATTCTCAGGCAACTTTTTGGTTGCTTTATTCGTCACTAACCTGAAATTTAACAAATGCTGAAAGTAGATGAACGATTAATTCGTAAATGTATTAAGGGTGAAAATCAGGCGATTGAGAAATTGTATCGCGCTGTTTCAGCAGGCTTGTTTGGGATATGTTTACGATATGCTAAAAATAGGGAAGATGCACAGGATTTGTTACATGACGGGTTCTTAAAAATAATGGACAATCTGAAGAATTTTCGTTGGGAAGGTTCTTTTGAGGGGTGGTTACGACGGATAATAGTGAATGTGGCGATTAACTATTACCGCAGAAACAAGATAATCCAATTTAAGGAATACGAAAGTGTGGACTTTAAAATTAAAGGATTTGAACTCTCGGCACTGGAGAAAATGACCCAACAGGAATTACTGGATTTAATAAATCAGTTGCCGACCGGTTATCGAATAGTTTTTAACCTCTATGCGATTGAAGATTTTTCGCACAAAGAAATTTCCGAAATATTGGGAGTCTCAGAAAGCACTTCAAAGTCGCAATACCGAAAAGCAAGATTAAAACTTCAGGAATTGATCATTAAGTTAAATAAGATAGAAAATAAAGAAATAGTCAGCAAGTGAAAGATAGATTTGAAGACATATTAAAACAGAAATTTGACGGGTTTGAAGTAATGCCATCACAAGAGGTGTTTCAAAAAATTTCCGAAAATAAATTGATGCAACCACAAACTGTATTGAATCGCATCCATAGACAAATATGGGTGGTTTCTGCTATTATAATTACGGCAGCTATCATGTCTGTTATTTATTTCAGTTCCAATCAATCTATTTTAAATACGCAACCAAACACATCAATTACTGAGGAACCGATTCTGCCGAAAACCACAACACATAGAGAAACACAACCATCTACGCAACAGGCTACGAAACAAACACCACCTGTTTTAACGGAAACTAAAACTAACATTTCAAAACCTGCTCAAACTGAGACAAAGAAATATATTTTTGTTGGCAAGGATACAATTATCTGTGGCAATGAAATTGCTTTGATTGTTAGAACAAATTTAAAGTCATTCCTTGGACAATGGCTCTGTAGTAATAAAAACGCAAAACTGGTTTCACCCAAATCGTTTAAAACGATTGTCCGATTTTCCAAAATAGGAACTTATCAATTTATTTATTCCGGATTTTACGATCAAACATTTATGGCAGATACCATTTCTGTTATGGTTATGGGCTTGCCCCCTGCTAATAGGTTTATGGATACATCTATTTGTGGGCTAACTGCTAAACTTTCTATATCTAATAATGTGAAATGGACCGTTTTAAAAGGCAATAGTCAAATTACAACAACCAATCAAACATATAATGTTGCATCAAAAGAATCTCAAAGTGCACAAGTAATTAGAGAAGCTACCTCCGGAACTTGTGTTTTTACCGATACTGTTTTGTTTCGTTTTAACAAACCAGCAGACTTTTCGGATTTTTCATTCCATATTGATAATGCATTATGTCACCAAAAAGGTAAAATTACAACGGATTTTCATGGTAACTATGTTTGCCTATTTGATAGTGAACTTGTAAAAAATCCCAAAGTGATTTATGCAGAACCGGGCAATCACCTCCTAACTATTCAGGATAATAACAATTGTAAAAAAGATTTTCCGATTGTTATTAGCGAAACCGGAAAAATATTAGCTGACTTTTCCACATTCAGTTTAACTAACAATGCTAATATGCCGGTTTATTTCCATAATCAAACAACCATAGATGCTATTGATTATGATGAGTATGATAATGTGAAGTTTTTTTGGGACTTTGGTGATAATAAAACTTCAAACGAAGCAAACCCGGAGCATACTTTTAAAAAACCGGGAACCTATAATGTTGTTTTAACGGTATCCAATAATGATATTTGCCAAGAAAAAAGTCAGAAACAAATTATCATCAAACCTAATTCTGCCATAAAATATCCAAATGTCTTTTCGCCAAACGGTGATGGTAAGAATGATATTTTCTTTATTAGTGCAACAAATTTAGTTGAATTTAAAGGGGAGATATTTTCTTCTGCCACAGGCGAAAAAGTTTTTGAATGGTCAGACCCTGCACAGGGATGGAACGGGAAGATAAACGGCAACGATGATGCGCCCGAAGGTATCTATTATTTTGTCATAAAAGGAAAAGGAAAAGACGGAAAATTATTTGTCAAGAAAAGTAATTTATACCTGAAAAGATAAAAAACTCAATAGGAACAAAAAAATCAATAACTTTGAAACAATTTTTATATATTGTCAATACTATTAACTATAAATAAATAATCATGAAAACAATTCGTTTTTTTTCACTGTTTAGTTTGCTTGTTGTCTTCTCAATGACAGCATTTTCACAACAAACTATTGATAACCGTTTGCTTGCAAAATATAGCCAAACTGAGTTGCAAAAAATGCAACAAGATAATCCGGAACAACTGGATTTTCTGAACTATTATGTAGAACATGCCGGCTACATTGTTGATATGCCTGATAAACCTATTCAATATACAGATTTAGTTCGCCTAAGTGATCATTCTAAATCTAT
>Ga0114934_10001530_pt1 | contig 14995 bp, 13 predicted proteins | sample 4SBtaG_2_FD_99695 | JGI IMG/M metagenome (GOLD analysis project Ga0114934, IMG submission 99695) | Deep subsurface microbial communities from Kolumbo volcano to uncover new lineages of life (NeLLi) - 4SBTROV10_white metaG | ecosystem: Environmental > Aquatic > Marine > Volcanic ... | reverse complement strand
TTGGTCCAGCAAAAATGGCTATCAGCGAATATATTGTAACAAATGGTTCGTTTCCGTCTACTGTAACTGCCGCAGGATTTACTACAAATGCAACATCCAAGTATGTTCAAAGTATGAGTTACGCGTCTAGTACAGGTGCGGTTACTGTCAATGCTAACAGTACGACCTTGGGGGCAACTGTTGGGATAAAATTGACACCGTCAATAAATTCTTCTGGCTCTGTTAACTGGAAATGTACAGCAAGCGCAGGTACTAAGTTCGTACCTGCTAGCTGTCGCTAATCCGTTAATCATTTCATTCTACAGGCAGATAGATATGATTAACTATCTGCCTGACTTATAGCTATCAAATATCTTGTTCAATGCATTATAAAAATAGATTTAAGGAGTTAACTTCACGACACTTTACAGAAAATTCTCCCTTCTATTTCCTTATTGGAATACTGGCGATTGTCTTTATTATTTATTGGCCGAATCTGTCAGGCCCTTTTCTACTGGATGATATAACCAATATCCAGCCTTTAATCACTGATAACTATACCATTGACTCGATTTGGCACAGCATTAGCCAACAAGGCATTGGTCCTCAAGGGCGTCCTGTTTCAAAACTTTCCCTGGTTTCAACACTTGCTTTTCATGGCAATAGCTCTTGGGCATTTAAGTATCATAATCTGCTGATTCATTTATTGATCGCTTTATTGTTGTTCTGGCTTTTTGGCCGATTATTACAATATCAGTTTGATAATTCCAAAGCATGGCAAATTTCGGCACTAGCCAGCATTTTCTGGGCGATCATGCCACTCCATGTCAGCACTGTACTGTATCCAGTGCAACGTATGGCACAATTATCCGCACTTTTTACGGTGACAGGTCTTCTTTTTCTCAGTTTTGCATGGCAAGCCTATATCACTCAGCATTATAAAAAAACTATTTTTTTCTGTTTTATTGCTTTTCCTGGCACCTTGTTACTTGCGACCTTGAGTAAAGAAAATGGCGTTCTTTTACTTTTTTATACTTTGTTATTGGGCTTTATTGTTCCGATTAAAGATAATATAAAACTAAATAATCAGCGTATATTTTATGCCTTTCTTATCTTTATTACAGCACCAATTATTTTAGGAAGCCTCTATCTAATCACTCACTGGAATCAGTTTATTAATTATTCCGGTCGATCTTTTTCCTTAGCAGACCGCTTATTATCCCAGGCCAATATAGTTATTTATTATCTTAAGATGATCTGTCTGCCGCGGCTGAAAGATATGACGCTTTTTCATGACGACTTCCCTATTACCCGAAGTCTTGATGCGAAAACATTTTTATCAATACTTACGCTTGCAATCTTGATTAGTAGTGCCTGGTTGGTTAGAAAACGTTATCCAATTATAGCTTTTGGTGTTTTCTGGTTTTTTACCGGCCACTTGCTGGAATCAACAATCATTCCGTTAGAAATGATTTTTGAGCATAGAAATTATCTGGCTTCTTTCGGCATCATGTTAATTCTGGCTTTTTTAATCATCCAGCTTCCTGTCACAAAGCCTTTAAGATATATCATTAGCAGTTCAATCATTATTATTTTTTTAGCAATGACCGTTATCAGAAGCCATGCCTGGAGTAATGACGAACTGCTTCATCGTATAAATCTACAAGATCATCCTGGTTCAGCTCGGACACAAATCAACTACGCAAATATTCTGCTTGAGAAAAACTTGTTAAATGAAGCTCGGCAATACCTAAAAACCGCCATAGCAATTAAACCTTTTGAAGCAGGAACTGTATTGCATTTATATACAACTTACTGTTATGCAGAAAAAATGCCGGAGCAATTGATAGAGAAATCTTTAAAAATTCTATCAAATCATCCTATTTCCGCTTATGGATTAAGCGCTATTAATATCCTAAACCAACGTAAAAATAATCAGCAATGTCCTGCGTTATCCTCAAAAACTCTGATTAGCCTGATTGATACAGCCATTAACAATAAAAAATCGGAATCCAGCTTAGAGCACCTTTATCGTTTAAAAGCTCAGGCCTTTGTAATAAACGGAAAATTTAATCAAGCCGTAAAATTCTTTAAAAAATCATATTTAACTAACCACAATGCAGAAATTTTGATTGAGTTATTAGATTTTCAAATCGGTTCTGGTTTTTTTTCTGATGCGCATCAGACCCTGAAAAAATTAAGGGAAATTGATAAATCATTGCATAAAGACCGCTATAAACTTGATTTTCTTGAAAAGCGTCTAAAATCATTAGAAGATAAAGCATCTGTAAATCAGGCAGGTTTATCTCATAAACTTATCAATCCGCCAAAATGATGGAATATTTGAAATGAAATTTAGAAACGATAAAAGAGAGCCCAGATAAAGTTTTCTCTATATGCAAGTCATCAATCTCTTAACCTGAACTGAACACAGAGAAAAATTCTCGTAAAAACGTTATGACAATCAGCATCATCCTCCCCGCTAAAAATGAAGCAAAGAATTTATCCGCCTTGCTTCAGAAACTTATAACTTTAATGCCCAATGCAGAAATACTGCTGATTGATGACGGTTCAACTGATGAAACGGCAGCTTTGGCTAAACAGGCGGGGGTAAAGGTTATTAGCCGCCCATACAGCATGGGGAATGGTGCCGCTGTCAAAACCGGCGCCCGCCATGCAACGGGCGATATTCTGGTTTTCATGGATGCCGATGGGCAGCACAAACCGGAAGATATTCCACGTTTATTGGAAAAACTGGATGAAGGTTATGATATGGTTGTTGGCGCGCGACAAGCAAATACTCAAGCCTCATTCACCAGGTGGCTGGGCAATAATTTTTATAATCGCCTTGCTTCATTGATGACCGGTCACAAGATAAAAGATTTGACCTCTGGCTTTCGGGCCGTCAGGGCTAAACAATTCCGCAAGTTTTTATATTTATTACCGAATGGTTTTTCCTACCCAACGACCAGTACGATGGCATTTTTTCGGTCCGGTTTCCCAGTGGCTTATATCCCGATACAGGCAGGACAAAGGGTAGGACAAAGCCATATCAGGCTCTTTAAAGATGGCAGCCGGTTTTTTCTTATTATTTTAAAAATTGGTGCCTTATTTTCCCCCATGCGTTTATTTTTGCCGATTAGTCTGGCCCTGTTTTTTACCGGCCTGGGGTATTATGGCTACACTTATTCTACCATTCATCGTTTTACCAATATGAGCGCTTTGTTACTGACGACTTCTGTGCTTACCTTTTTGATGGGCATTTTATCGGAACAAATTTCGTCATTACACTACAAAGGCTCAGAAGACGCCATTCAAATCGACAAAAAATAGTATTTTGAAAATCCTTTTTGACATTAATCACCCAGCCCATGTGCATTTTTTCCGTCATCCTATTCTGACCTTAATCGAGCAGGGTCATGAAGTACTGGTAACCAGCCGTAATAAAGAAATGGCAGTAGATTTACTCAATATGCTGGATATTACGCATATAGAACTTTCTGCATTGGGCAAAAAAGGGAAGTTATCATTATTGGTTGAATTAATTCAACGCGATTATCGTCTTTATCGGGTTGTTCGCCAATTTAAGCCTGATATTATGGCAAGTATTGGTGGAATATTTATTGCCCATGTTGGTAAATTAACCAACACACCTTCGCTGGTGTTTTATGACACTGAAAATGCAACCTTACAAAATGCCCTGACTTATCCATTTGCCTCTTGTGTTATCGTGCCGGCTTGTTACCAATCCTGGGTACCTGAACACCGACATATAAAATATGCAGGATACCATGAACTTTCCTACCTTCATCCCGATCTTTTTACCCCGGATAGATATATCGCATTAGCTAATGGCCTGGCTGAACAGGGAGATACTTTTTTACTAAGAACAGTTTCATGGCAGGCCAATCATGATATAGGCGAAAATGGTTGGAGTCTTGAACTACTGGAACGCCTGGTTAGCCTGTTAGCACAGCGTGGCAAAGTCATTATCTCTTCAGAATCCCCTTTACCAGAAAAATTATCGATATACGCTTATCAAGGAAATATTAATGAGATTCATCATCTAATGGCTTTTTGCCGTGGATTTATTGGTGAAAGTGCCACGATGGCTTCTGAATGCGCTGTCCTGGGCGTACCAGCGGTTTACGCGGCGGAAACAGGTCGCGGATATACTGATGAACAGGAACAAAAATATGGACTGGTACATAATGTCAGAACATTAAACCGGGATACTATGCAAATGGCTGTCTCTTGGCTATTTTCCCTACAGCAACATAACATTCGACAAGCTCATAAAAATCTACTCAATAATACTATTAATGTCGCTGATTTTATTAACGATACCATCCAACGACTCCCTTTTGTATTGAAAGAATATCAACAAGGTAACTAATTATGTGTGGTATTACGGGCTGGTTTTCACCTGAGGAAATAAAGCAAGAAGACGAGGCTAACTTGCAAAAAATGATGCATGTTATTGCCCATCGAGGACCGGATGGACAGGGGTCTATTATTACCGAACATGCCGCTCTGGGACATGTGCGTCTTGCCATAATTGACCTGCAAAATGGTCGCCAACCTATAAGCCTTAATAAGCAATATCAAATCGTTTTCAACGGTGAAATATATAACTACAAAGAGCTACGTTCAAACCTGATGCAAAAAGGTCATCAGTTTTATAGTCAATCGGACACTGAAGTTATTTTAGCACTTTACGTTTACTACGGCATGGAGGCATTTAGCTTACTTCGAGGCATGTTTGCAATTGCCATTTGGGATGCTGCAAAACAATGCGCTTTATTGGTTCGTGATACTATCGGTATCAAACCCTTGTTCTATAATCATCTATCTAACGGCGAACTGATTTTTGGCTCTGAAGCAAAAGCAATCTTAGTCAAGCAAGGTCAAGCACAACTCAATGAAAATGCCTTGCATTTATTGATGAATTTTCGCTATTTGCCCGGTCAATTCAGTTTATTCAAAAATATCCAACAATTAGCTCCAGGCTCTATCCTACAATGGTTTCCTCATAAGCAACCTAAAATACACCATTTTCAATTTAAACAACCTGAGCCAGCTCCCATTTTTGATGTATTCAAATCCTCTTGTCAATTACACCTGACAGCTGATGTTGAAGTTGGAGCCTACCTTTCTGGTGGTATTGATTCAGCGAGTATTGCTGCATTAGCCATTCATAATTCTGCACAACCCTTACGCACCTTTACCTTAAATATTGGTGATGATCCCGATGAAGCAAAAAACGCCCAACGTACTGCACAAATCCTGGGCATTAATAATATTCAAGGGGATATTGAATATAACCTTGATAAACAACTTCCTAATCTTGTCTGGCATCTGGAATTACCTAAGATTAATGCGCTGCAAACCTTCTGTGTTTCGCAACTTGCCGCACAGCATGTCAAGGTAGTCCTTTCTGGCTTGGGAGGTGATGAATTATTTTTAGGTTATAACGCACACAAAATCATTTATCACATGGATTGTCTTAATACTCTGATGCCTAATATTCTGTCTCGTTCTCTTTCAGGCATATTACAGCGTAGTCTAAGTTCTTCTCCTCTCCCCATGTGGTCAGAACCTGAACGCGCTATATTAATGCTTGGAGCGCTTGGTGATTGGCCACGCGTCTATGGATTACTGCGCAATGTCTGGGATAACCCGAAGCTGCGTCAACAAATCTATGGCTCAAGAATGCTGGATGCTGATCTGGATGATGCTTTTAAGGTTATTCGGCAACACTGGCCCAAACAAAACGACCCGGTTAAAGCGATGGCGGGCTTTGAATGGCAAAATAAAATGGTTAATGATCTGCTCTGGCAAGAAGATCGCTGCAGTATGGCAGTTGGTCTGGAAGTTAGAGTTCCCTTTCTCGACCCAGTATTAGCAAATGCCATACAGCCCCTGTCTCGTCAGATATTGATGCCAAAAGGCATCCCCAAAGCTTATATGCGTTCCATGCTGAGGACAGTTTTGCCCCAGGAAATTCTGCATCGCCCTAAAAGTGGCTTTCAGGTTGATGCGAGTCATTTTTTTAATCAATATTTAAAACATATGGCAGATGAATGGTTAAGCCCTGAAAAAATCAGAGAAGTACAATTATTTAACCCTGATTTTGTCCAGAGGGTTCGAAATTACCCAACCGGAAAATCCGTGCGCTGGCATTATTTTATGTTATATCTGATGCTAATGACTCACTTATGGATAGATGTATTTGAACAAGGAAATCGGCCATGAATCATCAAAACGTAGAAGAGATTGTTGAGGCAACCTTCCAATGGAGTCGTCAACAACAGTATCAAGGTTATAACAAACATGATGGTCTTAACAGCCCTATACTCAACACCCTTCTGGGCTGGGGAAAATGGCCTCGCATTATTGCCATTCAAGCGGTCATGCGTTTTCCGGTTAACCTTCGCCCTTTATTATTAACGCCTAAAGTTTATAACCCCAAAGGATTGGCGCTTTTTGCTCAAGGTTTAATGGATCGTTTTCAGACGACTGGAAAAGCACAGTATCTTGATGAGGCACTTGAACTACTCAATATACTCGAACATATTACTTCACCCGGTGATTGGCATGGAAAAGCCTGGGGCTACCATTATCCCTGGCAAGATCCGGGGTTTTTTGCTCCGACAGCAATGCCTAATGCAGTCGTTACCGCATTCGTTTGCGAAGCCTTTTTGGATGCCTATCGGATAACCGATAATGAACATTATTTAGAAATCGTTGGTCAAGCCATCAACTTTTTTTTACATGATTTAACCATACTCAAAGAGACTGATGAGGAACTTTGTCTGGGTTATATGCCAATCCCCATGACGATGCGTGTCATGGATGTCAGTATTCTGATTGGTACCATTCTTGCGCAATATGCCCTACTGACCGATAATCAAAAATTGAAAAAAACCGCTTGGCTACTGGTTAATTATGTTGTCAATCAACAAACCGAATATCATGCCTGGTACTATACTGATCCACCACAGGATTCACATATTACCCACGATAATTACCACACCGGCTTTATCCTTGACGCTTTATGGCGGTATATGAAAGCGACTGGTGACACAATCTGGATGCCAAACTATGAGAAAGGACTAGCTTTTTATGCCAAGCACCATTTCAGCTCTGATGGTGCGCCACGCTGGATGCATGACAGAGAATTTCCTCATGATATTCATGGCGCTGCTCAAGGTATTCTTACCTTTTCCAGACATCAGGAAGAGTTTCCTGGACTTGCAGATAAAATAACAGAATGGGCTATCACCAACATGTACCATCCATCGGGGCGATTCTACTATCAACAAAACCAATGGATTAAGCGACGCTTTACCCTGCTGCGCTGGTGTAATGGATGGATGTGCCGGGCATTATCTCATTGGTTAACAAACAAGATAGGTTAAGAATGAGTAAAACACTCCTTTATTTCGGTCCTTCGGGTATTGGTGATTGGTGTTTTATTTATCCCAGTTTGCCTGCACTATTGACAAAAACATCGAGCACACAATTAACCTTAATCATTCCCTATCAAAATTCAGGAAATGAGTTATTAAAAAACAACCCGCTTATTAAAGAAGTCATCTATTTAAACCGAGAGACGAAAGGTATAGGGTTACTCAGATATTTTTTCCGCTGGTTATCTATCCTGACAAAGATAAGAAAAAAAAATTATTCTACTCTTGCCGTAAGTTATCTGTCCAACCAAGTAGATTTTCTTCTATTAGCTTCATTAAGCGGCATAAAAAAGCGTATTGGTGTTTTGACCACAAATTCATTTATTAACAAAGTCGCCTTTAATGAATATATTCAGTTCACAGGAAAAATCGATAAGGTTAATAATCATCAAGCTTATGCTTCTGATATTCACTCTTTAATGGATGTGCCGCCAATGTTTGGTCGTGTTGGTGATAAAAATCGACAAAAAATTTTACAACACTTCAAAATCAAGACACCCTATCTGGTTTTTGGTATTGGGGGAGGGCGAAATGCCTTATGGCGATTCTGGAGGCCTGAATATTATGCCCGTCTTGCCGATGAATTCAAAAATTATAGTAATATAGTACTATTAGGCGGTGGTAATGATGATGCGCAGCAAGCTGAAATCATTATGCAATCTTTATCTTCCAACAAGATTATTAATTTAGTTAATCAGATTAACATGTCTGATGCCGTTGATATTATTAATGGCGCATCCTGTGTTATTGGTAATGATAGTGGAATTACCAATATTGCTGCGACCAACCACATAAAATGTCTGTGTTTATACGGTCCCACTTACCCTGAAAAAACAGGCGCTGCATTATTGGGTGCAATTCCCGTTGTAACGGATACCCCTCCCTCATGTATGCCCTGTTTTAATGACTCACTTAAACCCTCATCGACCGACAAACCGCTTCATTGTACAAATAGATCCTGTTTGCATTCATTAAGCCCGGAAGAAGTTATCAATGCCTTTCAAAAAGTGGACTGAGATACAAAAATGTCGAAAAGCTATTCAAACGCCTATTATACTTTTAACCAATATCGGTACTGGTTAAAGGATTTTTTGTCGAATCAATTCCAAACATGGCGCACACCTGCCCGATTGTTCGATGCCTTTCACTCTCTCGAAAAAGATAGTAAGGTTCTAGATGTTGGTTGCGGAAAGGGAGAATTGCTAGCCAGAATGCATAATTTACGACCAGAATTGGAACTCACCGGTGTAGATATTACCGATGCACCTTTAGTGGATTCTGAAATCAAAAGGATTACAGCTAATGCCTTAGCATTACCATTCCCAGATAATAGTTTTAACTTAGTGGTATGCCGACATGTCATTGAACATATCCCCGATAGTTCTAAGCTTTTCTCTGAGCTTGCTCGTGTTGTAAAAAAAGGCGGAAAACTTTATATAGAATGCCCTGATGTTCGTAGCACACGAACCCGATTAGCAACTAATTTTTATGATGATCCTACCCATGTTCGTCCTTATACTCAAACAGCACTAAAAAGATTGGCGGATGAGTACGGAATTCAAACAATCTGTAGTGGCCGTTGGCGTAACATGGCAATCTGCTTACTAGGGATATTTTATTTTCCCGTGGCATTACTTTATCGCGATTATGATTATATAGAAGGGTTTTGGCGTAATCTACTTGGTACTTGGATTTGGTATATTGGTGAAAAGCGCATTTCAGAATGCTAGCAACTATACATAATCTTAGTGTTCACTCATAATATATCTGTGTTAAAGCAATTAAAATCACTCTTGTTTCTTGTAATTATTGTGATAATTGTTTACTTGGTAAAAGAAAATGCTCAAGAAATCATCACTACACTACACAATCATACCCATACCCTGATTTATGCTATTGCCTTATCTGGAGCCACCCTGGCTTTTCAGGTCATTAATTTTTTGAGCCTGTTACCTCTGACAAATTCTCCTTCTTTCATCAAAACCTACCACATCTGGGCATTAGCCAATCTTACCAATTATCTTGGGCCATTCCAGCCTGGCCTAGCTGTACGTGTAGCTTATTTCAAAAGCGAAAATATCCCACTCAGCGTCACTCTGCAAACAACCTTGAGACAGTTGGTACTAAGCACATGGATCGCCTTGGGATTGGCTGGAGCCGGATTATTCAGCGAACAGCATACAATAAAAGAAATTGGGATTGGATCCCTCATCATTTTTATCATAACGCCTTTTTTTATCCGCTTTCTGGTAGCGCATCCAATCAAATTCTCTATTTTTGATAGAATTTCATTAGCCTTAAAGAATTTTAACCCCTCTTTCAAACAATTGCTGCTGGTTTCCGGCCAATATTTATGCAGTATCTTGAATATTTATGTTGTTTATCATTTATATGGCGCCTCTCTGGCATTTAATGATGCAGTATTGCTGGCTGTCATCACAGCATTATCCACTCTGCTTGCGCTAACACCGAACAATGTGGGAGTACAGGATCTGTTGTTAGGTTATGCTGCGCACCTGGGTGGATTATCTACCGCAGATTCAATCAGTATTGTATTACTTTTCCGTATTGCACATATTGCAGCCTGTATTCTAATCTACCTGTTAACACTCAGAAAAAACATCGTTCAAATTACTTGACATTAACCTTTTCAGCCTGCCGGACTACCGTTGCCTGTATATCAATCCCGTTGCGCCAATATATGTACATAACGTCCCATGTCCCGGTAAGTGGGTTTGCGGCAGTAGCGGTGTTCCAATTGGAATAATTGGCTTTTGTCGGTTTGCGCCAGGGCGTCGGGTGGCAGGTAGTCGTGGAAGACGCGGATGCCGGTGTGTTGGCGGATACTGAAGCCGAGTTCGCTCAAGCTGTCTTGTATGATGTGTGGATATTGCGGATTTGGCGGAGTCAGTCTGTGGCCTTTGCCGATGTAGCTGTCATTTAATAGATGGGGCAGGCGCCAGCCGCCTTTTAGGGTATTGCTGTAAACCATGGCGTTGCGGTTATAAAACAGCAGCGATAAATAGCCGCCAGGCTTGACGTTGTTGGCGATGGTTTTCAAGCTGTATAAAGGATCGGCCAGCCATTCCAGTACGGCATGGAACAAAATCAGGTCAAATTCGCCGATGTCGGCGGCCAGTGATTGTGCCGATCGATGATGACATTCGGCGTGTAATCCTGCCTGTTCAAAATTGGCTTGCGCCCGGGTCAGCATTTTTTTGGAGATATCACACAGCAGCAGGCGATGGCCGTTTTCTGCAAACCATTGGCTGATTTGGGCGAAGCCACAACCGGCGTCCCAGATGTCAAGCGGCGGGCTTTGCTGTAAAGCGTGCAGGTCTTCTTTTAGCAGCTTGAGTCGCCACTGGCCTTTGTCGGTGGCATAGACTTTGCGGTCGAAGCGGTCGATCAGGTTGTCGAAATTGCGGTCTTGTTTCATGGCTGTTCGGGGGGGAGGCGATAGCCTTCGCCGGTGCCGAGCAGGGCGGCGATGATGTTTTTCTGGATTTCCGAGCTGCCGGAAAACAGGCGGCTGGCGAGGGCGTCGCTAGTCCAGCGCAGGTATGGCTGTTTGCCAAGCAGGGCGGCGCTGCCGATAATCTGCACGGCATCGAGGCTGGAGGCGACAAAGCTTTCGCTGCCATACAGTTTGGTTTGGGCGCTGGCCAGGGTGATGCGCTGCTGGGTGTCTTTCAAGCGGGCGCATTGCTGCAGCCACAGGTTCAGGGTGTCCAGCCGCAGTTTCATATCGGCAATTTTATGGCTGATGGCCTGATTTTTACCGAGGTGGGCGTCGTTGATCCGGCGTTTGCGGCTGTGTTCGATGACGTGTGTGAGTTGTTCGGCCATGATGCCGCTGATGCCGGCGAATATGAAGGCGCGTTCCAGTTCCAGGGCTTGCTGGATAAGCAGGGTACCGGCGCCGACTTTACCCAGCAGGCGATGCTCAGGGATCAGGCAATTTTTGAGGATGACATCGCCCATGGTCGCGCTTTTGCAGCTTTCAACATCGGGGCCGTGACAGAATTCGGCACCGTGGTCGTCTTTTTCCACAATAAATGCACTCAGGCGGTTGTCGAGCCGGGCGTAAACAATCAGTAGGTCGGCTATCGGTGTATTGGTAATAAAGCGTTTATGGCCATTCAGCAAGAAACCGCAGTCGGTGCGTTGTGCGCTTAAAGTCAGACGATTTAGATCAGAGCCGGCTTGCGGTTCGGTAATGGCGTGGCCGCCAATCCAGATACCGTGAAGCAGTTTGTCCAGATAGTGACGCTGAGCATCGCTGGCGTGATGAAGCAGTGGAAACACGCTGCCCCACAGATGGGCGTTGAGCGATAAAATCAGGCCGGTATCGAGGCTGGTCTGGCCTAATTGCCGGTGCGCCTGGACTAAATCCTGAAACCGGTCGCCCAGCCCCCCTGCATCACGGCTGATTGCATGTTTGAACAGATCTTGTTGGCCGAGGGTTTGCAGACGTTGGCGAGCGGTGTTTGGGTCTGTGGCGGATGTGTGCATCATTTAAAGAGCTCTGTGAGTGCAGAATAATCAATTTTGCCAGTGTTTAAAGTGGGCAGACGATCGACAATTTTAATCTTGCTGGGCAGCATGTAGGCGGCAAGGCGTTTGCGTAAAGGCAGCATGATGTCTGCCAGTGGTGTGTTTCTCGATAATACCAGCGCCGCGGCCGGGCGCTGGCCAGCGGTTGGGTCGGCCAGGCCAATCACGGCGCATTGGGCGACATGCGGGTGGGCGAGGAAGGCGGCTTCAATTTCGGCCGGTTCCACACGAAAACCGGCGCATTTTAACATGCGATCCAGACGGCCGTGATAGGTGTATTCGCCACAGGCGTTTAATGAGACCTTGTCGCCAGTGGGGTAATAACCATCTTTAAATTCAGCTGGATGCAGCTTGCCTTGTTGCCAGTAGCCGGAAAAATTATTGGCGCTTTTTACCCAGAGTTCACCGCTGTTTGGTGCGATTTTTAAGTCGGCGTCGGCGGCGGCAATGCCGATGGGAATGGGACGGTTGTCCGTCAAGCGCGAACGCTCCACCGGCCAGTAGCAGCAGACATTGGTTTCGGTCGGGCCGTAGAGATTGTAAAACTCGGTTTGCGGCAATAGCGTTGTTAGCGTTTTTAAGGTGGCGGTGGGGAAGACTTCGCCAGCAAACAGAATTTGCCGTAATTGCGGTAGCGGTGTGTTGGCCAGGTCGCCTTTTAAGGTCAGAAAGGCCAGTAATGACGGGACGGTGTAGCAGGTGCTGATGGCGTTTTCGGCCAGCCATTGACTCAGGCGGCTGGGGGATAAGGTTAATGCCTGCGGTATAAAGCTGACTGTCGCGCCACGGCTTAAACTGGCGAACAGGTCAAACACGCTGAGGTCAAAATGAAATGGCGCGAGCGAGGCGATTTTGTCGGCGGCTGACAGGGCGAAGGTGTCGCCCGCCCAGTCGGCAAAATTCCGCATGGCGCGATGACTGAGGGCGACGCCTTTAGGGTGGCCCGTTGATCCGGAGGTATAAAGAATGGCGGCAAGCGATTCAGGTTCGGCCGGGTATATATCCTGCTGTTGCGCAGGTATCTGGAACGGCTGCCAGGTAATGCTGTTCGGCAGCCAGTCGGGTTTGTTACCGAGTCCGATGACGGCTGTGGGTTGGGCGTCTTCGATGATATGTCGAAGGCGGGCGGGTGGGTTTTTGAGATCCAGCGGAATATAGCAGGCGCCGGCATAGACAATGGCCAGAATGGTGCTGGCGGCGTCAACGCCGCGAACCATGGCTACGGCAATGCGTTGGCCGGGTTTGAACAAGCTGCTTAAATGCCGCAGGCGCTGTTCTAATTCGGCATAACTGAGCTGGCTTTGGGCATCTTGCAGCGCCGTCTTGTTTGGGGTTTTATGGCATTGTTGGGTGATTGCGGCCAGTAAAGACATCGGCTATTGATCCAGTAATTCGGCGATAACCCGCTGGTGCAAGGCGTCGATTTGCTCCGGTGATACCGATGGCTTGACAAAGTTGTAGCTTAAATTCAGGCGATTTTGATAAATGCCGGTCAAAAAAGCCAGTGAGGGCGGCGATGTGACTTGGCAGATGTGGAAAATGGCGCTGATTTTTGCACCGGGAAAGCGGTCATTCGGCAAGCTGATATTGCCAATATCCGAAAACCAGAATGAGCTGCGTTCTTCGCCGGAGCCATAAGAAAGGCGCAGGGTTTTGCCGTATTCTTCCAGCGATAACCAGCTGCCGGCCCACATCAGCGGTAAAAAGGCATAATCGAGCTGTTGGCGTATCACCTGTTGATTTTGTTGTTTTAAATAGGTAAATAATTGTGTGCGGTCTTTTACGATGTCACGCGGGGCTTGGGCAAACAGGGCGCAGACATGGTTGCCGGTGACCGGTGTCAGTGCGCGTTGTTTGCGCAGGTTGAAGGCATAGGGCGCACAATAGGCTTCGCCTTCGGCCGTCGGATTGAGTTGCTGTAAAGCCCGCATCAGGCAGCCGATGTAATACAGGCTGGCGCCGGTCAGGCCACAGGCTTTGCGGGATAAGGCCTGCACGGTTTGGGTTTGTTCTTCGCTGAGTCGGTGAATGGCAAAGTCCAGTTGCTGGGCCGGTTTTTTGATTGGAAAGGGCTGAATGCTTTTGAGGCTGTCGAGCCGGTCGATATAGCGTTTACCTTTTAAAAGCAGTCCTAATTTTTGCCACCAGTGGAATTTATCCAGTTGCAGATTAACCAGCGGTCGGCTGGCGGGCTGGCCAAATTTTTGTCGCTCGCTATCATCTTCGGCACAGAGGTATTGCAAAATCAAATCCGCACCGCGGGCATCGCAAAAAGGGTGTATCCAGCGACAGAAAAAAGTGTGTTGGTTGGGGCTGGAAATGAGATGAAAGGAAATCGGTTGCAGGGTTTCTCTGGGCTTGCATTCATTGATCAGATCGACCAGGGTTTGGTGGTGAAACGTTGTTTCGTCTTTGGCGCTGTCAGCTAAGTGGTGCGGGTTTAAAAATATCGGTGCCTGCTCGGTTTTACACCAATAAAAGCGCCGGCCACGTTGTTCCAGGCGCGCATTGGCGAGTGGGAATTGTTGAAAAAAGCACTGGATACGGTGGTTTAATTCTGCGATATCCGGCAATCGATTCAGCTCCAGAGCAGAACAGCCATAACTGCCAGCCAGGCCGTCATTACGGATTTCCTGATCCATCGCCAGGGTAAAGGCATCGGCCGGATTCAGGCCTTCGATAATCGCTGCGTTGTTCTGACTCATGGTTTTTTGTGCCGCAAAATCCAGTTTTCCAGGGCATTGAAGTTTTTGACGTTATCCGGCTCAATTTCGCTGTCGGGCAATGTGACGCCAAATTCATCTTCGATAAACATAATCAAACGCATGATACCCATGCTGTCTAAACCGGCTTCAAGCAGGTCGTCGTCATTGGAAAATTGTGCAGGGTTGTCGACAAAAATCAGTTCCCGGAAAATAAAATCACGAATTTTTTGTTTGATCATAAAAGCGCATCCTGTGGGCGGGCTAAAGATTGTATTGTCTGAA
>Ga0114934_10001528_pt1 | contig 15008 bp, 18 predicted proteins | sample 4SBtaG_2_FD_99695 | JGI IMG/M metagenome (GOLD analysis project Ga0114934, IMG submission 99695) | Deep subsurface microbial communities from Kolumbo volcano to uncover new lineages of life (NeLLi) - 4SBTROV10_white metaG | ecosystem: Environmental > Aquatic > Marine > Volcanic ... | reverse complement strand
CATCAATTTATACGGATAATTCTGGATTAGATTATTTAAAATCAAATGGGATTTTACACAGAGCAGTAGAAATAGACGGGGATCAAATATTCAACGAATTTTTAAGAGGTATTAAATAATATTATGGCTACCGTATCACAATCAATGTCGGCAACATTTAAGATGCCAGATGGACAATGGGCAAAAATTGTAATTGATATTAATGGTATCGATACAGAGCAAGAAGTGGAAATGCAAATTAGAGAAGCTAATAGTGCTCTCGATCAAGTTTACGGGACAATGAAGAATCGTCTTGAACTCCAAGTAAGAGAGGCTTTAGATACGGCTATTGATGCCATTAGAGAGGTTGCTTAATATGCCTCCAGCAAAGAAGACAACTAAAACAAAGGGAGCCACTAAAGCTACAATTGAGGATTTAATAAAAAAGCATGAAGGTGTTTTAGACTACGGAAATAGTGATACTTTCATTTATGATAGGATAGCTTTTAATATCCCTGCTTTGGATAAAATGCTTGGAGGGGGCATCCCTACCAAGAGGTTAAGTATTTTTGCAGGGGCTTCAAATGCAGGTAAGTCTTATTTAGCTATGCAGGCGGTTGTACAAATACAAAAAGTTGGGGGTACGGCTGTTTGGATTGATGCTGAAATGTCTTGGGATGCATTATGGGCCGAGAAATGTGGAATTGATATATCTAAGATTTTAGTCCTTCAACCCGAATCTGGGGAGAAAGCTTTCGATATGATGGAAAGTCTGATGAAAGATCAAGTAGACTTGATTGTATTAGACAGTATAGCTGGACTAGTACCGGGAGCTATTCAAGAAGAAGATTATGATCATAATCCGATGGCTTGGCAAGCACGGTTCTTTAATCGTTCTCTTCCCCGTCTTATTCCGCACCTTAAACATGGATCATCCGTAATTTTTATTAATCAAATGAGAGCAGGTATTGGCCCAATTGATTTCTTACAACGTATGCCTGGTGGACAAGGCCAAGGATTCTATGCTCATTTAGTATTAGAAGTAAGACGCCAAGGATGGATTACTGAAAAAGATGTTAAGGTTGGTTTTGATGTACAGATTCGTAACCGAAAGGCTAAGATTGATAGTGTACATCAGGGAGATTGTATTGTTCCCTTTAAATTTGGTGGTGGGTTTGATATAATTGAAACCTTTATTCGAGAGGCTATCCAACATGAATTTATTACGAAAGGGGGAGCATGGTATTCTCTTCCCGGCACGGATAAAAATTTCCAAGGGATGGGGAGTGTAAAAGAATACTATTTAGAAAACCCTAATGAATTTACTAATTTAACAAACATGGTTAATAAAGTGGATAGTTCAATGGCTGAACTTATACCGAATACGGACGAAATGTTGGGGATGCTAAGTGTTGGAGATACGGTCTTACATAATACCCTAGAAATAGAATGAAAATAATTAATGGTAATATTTGGGATAAGTGGGAAGAAGGATATTATATTGGCATTTCAGTTAGTTGTGAACTTACTACGAATGGGGATGCTGTAATGGGTGCAGGGATTTCGGAAGAAATTAAAAAAAGACTTCCTACTCTTCCCTATGAATTAGGGCATTATAAAGAAGATTTATCTACTGTAACCTTATGGAATGAACATAAAATTATAACTATTCCTACTAGATATAAGGCGAAAGACCCTAGTAATATTACTTTACTTACAAACTCTTGTCATGATATTAGAGGTTTGATGCCTGTGATTCAAAATGATCTAAAATACTTCCTTGACTGTCAAGGCCTAGTGTATTTACCAAACTTAGGTGGGGGTTATGCATATAATCCCGAAACCCACTCATGGGAGGAGGTTAAACCAATCATGGATAAATATTTTGCGGATGATAGATTTATTATGGTGAAAGATAATGCCGTATAGTGATTATACTAAGCAAGAAATTATAGTTGGAAAATGCCTAGATGAAATAGGTTTACGATATCATGAACAAAAACAAATAGGAAACTATTATGTAGACTTCTTAGTAGAAGATACAATTGTTGTAGAAGCCGATGGAGTTTTTGGTCATTATAAGAAAGCTGATCAGGATAGGGATGAAGCTCTCCTTGAATTAGGGGTAGAACAAATCTTTCATATCAAAGGACAAACTAAGAAAGAAATTTATCAAGAGTTGCAAGAATTTTTATGTCAGAATCCAATTTAATGAAATTATTGTCTAGGGAATATTCCGATGTTCCTAAGACTGCAGTACCCAAGGTAAAAAGTAGATATGCTCAAGATAAGGGCCTTTTGTGGTTTACCAAGCAGCTTGATGAGGGAATATATAATACTGCAAATATTAATCCACATGTATCTAGTGGAACACAATCCTTTTATTGTTCCGCTATAGGAAATTCGTGTGACCGTTATTTATACCTACATTGGAATAGATTATTACCTAAAGAAGATATAGACGGTGTAAAACAACGTATTTTCGATCATGGGAATGCAACAGAGGAAAGGTTTACTAAGTACTTTGAAAATGGTATAATGTATGTAGACCGTGAAGTGAAAGCAATAAATGAGTACCCTCCCATTAGTGGACGGGCTGACTTTCTTCTTACATCGGCTAAAGCCGGGGTAAAACGCTTTATTGTTGAATTAAAGACAATTAATAGTCGAGGTTTTGATGGGCTTCAAGTTCCTAAAGTAGAACATGAAATTCAACTTCAAGCATATTTAAATATGTTGGATATACCTTTCGGTATAGTAGTCTATGAAAATAAAGATAATCAAAAGATGAAATTCTTCCAGGTTGATAAAGACCCTCAAGCTTGGCAAGTAGTATTAGATAGATTAGAATATATTATAAATATGGATTCTGTTCCCACCTTAGCTTCAGTAGATGGCCCAGACCATCCATCTTGGTGTAATTGTAGGGATGTTTTAGATGAGTAAATTTACAGATGATGTAGCAAAGAAAACTGAATCTTTTATAGATAGATTGGAAATCCCTGAGTTTTCAATTGAGAATCTCCATAGGGAAATAATTTTGCTTGATAACTTGCAAACTTTAACTAATAGAGAATTAGAAGAACAGTTATCCCTTTTTGGTGGGTATAAGAGTTATTTAGAAGCTCAACTAGGTCAAGTAGAAGCTAGAAAAGGGGCTATAGAAGCTTCTTATGATGCTGGCTTAGATCAGGCTATGTTTATTACTGAGAAGTCTTATTTAAATAAAGGGTTGAAGAAGCCCAATAAAGAATCTTTAAAAGGGGAAGCTCTCGACGGGAATGTTTCCTTAAATGAACTACGAAAAGGGCTAATTGAAACTGAAGCATTGGCTACTAGAGTAAAAGGCCTACGAGATGCATATGTATCGCAATATGCCACTGTTAGTAGAGTAATAGCTTTAAGAGCAACAGTCCCAGATCAAATATAAACAGAATGGGTTTAAAATGAACTTTACAATAGGAGTAGATGTGGGAAAGTTTTCGTTATTTTGTTCAGTACTAGATGAAAAATCAAATATCTATCTACAACAAGAAATAAATATTAACGAAAAGAAAGATATAGAGCGTGGCTATCAAATGATGCTCGCTGTTGAAGATTGGCTTATTGACTTTATCAATACGCAAGAAATTACCGCTGAGGAAGTTACACTTGCAATTGAAGAGCCTTTATATTTAAATAATATAAAGGTATCATTTGCATTAGATCGTTCAGTGATAGCTTGTGAAATGGCTGCATTAAATGTTGGAGTTAATTGTTTTAGTTACGCTAATACAACTTGGAAGAAAGCAATCCTTGGTAGAGGTAATGCTAGTAAAGAAGATATATCAAAATGGGCTGAAGTTAAATGGAAGAAACACTCTTTTGGAGTACAAGATTTTAAAGACGCCGCTTGTTTAGCTCTTCATCAACATATACTTCTATATGGAGCTATTCCCCAATCTACTCCAAAAAGTATCGCTCCAATTATTAAAAAACCAAAGGTTGTAGCGATAAAGAAAAAGAAAGGAAAAAAAGTTGTGAAATAAATGATTAGACCATTTTGTATAAAAGAATTACACACAAGATGTAGACATGACTCTTCGAACTGTGAGTGTCTTTGTCATACTGATAATGGTAATGGCGTTCCCGCAGCTAATGATAAACCTTCCCCCTCAATATTAAATAGTATATATCAAATATTAGAAAAAACAGCAGAAAAATAAGAATCCCAGAAAAATGCGAGGAAAAACTAATGAGTAGTAAAGAGATTAAAATAGAAGAAAGAAAATGTTGGTACAAACCTGATAAGACCTGTCATTGTACTCAAGACCAAGAATGCATAGAGCTAGTCTTTGCTAATGCAAAACTCCTTTATTGTAATGATAAAGAATGTAAATGGAATATTGAGCTTCCTTACAACTATGAGGTATATCGAGGAAGAGGGCATAAACCCTTTGCCGATGATTACTTCACGGGTGTCTGTGGAAGAGGGGATGTAGGAATGTCTAGGCAAGTAATACGTTCTAGTATAAAAGTAACTGAAAGTCAGAAATTTACTTCTTGTCGAGTTCGTTCTGATAAAGGTAGAAGCCATCCCCATATGCCTGATCCTGATAAGATTGAACATACTGTGTATGATGACCCTAAGGATTCAAGTTTTGAGTCAGGGGCTTACGGAATTAGATAATGGATGACTATTTAAATATTTCTACAGAAGACTGTGAATATTTACTAGAACTTGTATTTTCTGATGGGTGTGTCTGTATCATGGACACCCTAAATGTTACTGATAGAGAAGGTTGGGAAATAGTTATGCCGGGGGGCTTACAGGTAAAATGCCCCCACGGAATTATTTTTAATTCAGATCAGGAACTACCTGAGGATGAATGAAAAAGCCTTTTTTAACAGCCGAGGAAATATACTATAAAACATTGTCTGAAATAGAAATATTTAAAGCTGCTATTAAAGAACATGATGACGTAGATGATTTTGATGACGTTCATTGGAAAATACGTAGAGCAGTAAGCGAGGGCTTAAAGACTAAGTTAGAAGAGTTACAAGACGAAGCTATTTTATACGAGAAAAAACATGGCATTCGAACCGGGGATTAAATTACGGGCAATTGAACTGTATTTAGAAATGCATTCTGTACCAAAAGTGCATGAAAAAATATGCCGGGAATATCTACCTGTTTTAGGAGAAGATGGACTTCCTTCAGCAATTACTGTCCGTAAATGGATAGAGAAAAACGAACTTCCAGAAGTTGTTAAAAACATGGAAATAGATGTTATTGCCCGAACACGTAGTCGAGAAATTGAAGACCTTCTAGCTAAAAAAGAACGAGATGAAACTCTATTAAATAAAGTTCGTGATAAAGCGGCTGAAGAACTTGAGCAGATGGAATATACTTCAGCTATGGAAGCAACAAAGGCTATTGATATGGCAATCAATTCTTCCCGTAAAATTACGGATCAAACAATAAATCTTCAATTTATTACTGATGTACTAGAAGCGATTACAGCAACTATTACGGATGAAGCGATGAGACATAAACTTGGAATTGAACTTAGAAAAATATTTCAGAAATATTCGAATACATAAAATGCTTTCATCTTAGCTTGATTTGTGGTAAAATATATACATGGACTGACATTCTTTGTCAGTCTAGTGTAGTTTTAAGATATAGTTACTAAGTTAAATATAAAGTATTTTTACATGGCTAATATAAAAGAAGTTGGATTTATGGAAGCTTTAGAACAGCTTTCTAATAATCTAATTGATGAACAAACCGTTCATATCGGTACATTTTATGAATTTATCCGTGACATATGGTCACAAGGCTTTGAGAAACCAGAGCATTTTTCGTTATGGCACGTAGAAAAAATATGCCGTGATGTAGAAGAATGTATGGAAACAGGTCAACATTATGTTGCCGTACTTCCTAGAGGTCACTACAAGAGTACTATTCTAGGACATGGTTTTGCCGTGTGGAGACTTTTAAAGTCTGTAAAAGATACTGAAATAGTGTATGTTAGTTTTACGGAAAAAATGACTAGATATCACATTTCAGAAATGAAGAAAGAGATTAGAAATAATCCTATTCTTTTTGATTTAATGCAGGATCGATCACAGGATGCTGATGGGGTATTTAAATACCTAGTTAATGGAATCCATGTCGAGATTGTGCCAGCAGGCTTGTTTAACTTTAAGCGAGGTATGCACGTCGATGGCGGTTTAATTGCAGATGATATATTAAGAGACGCTGAAAACCCTCTTAATACCGGGGAATTAGAAAAAGCAAAAGAATTCTTTTTAAAAGAAACTATGCTTGTTCCTAATCCTGGTGCGCCCATTATCGTTATGGGTACCCCAATGGATACAAATGATTTATTATCAGACATTCAAAATGATGAAGCTTTTAATAGTTGTGTGTTACCCGTTTTTAATCCAACTCCAGATAGAGAAGTTTTAGCCCCAGAAATACGTAGCAAAGAATGGTTAGAAAATTATCAAAGTGAAAGACCTAGAATTTTCTCAGCCGAATTCATGTTGAATCCTGTTGCTACAATCAATGCCTTCTTAAATATTGAAGAAATTCAGGGTGTGGAATCGGATGAATTAAAGAATTTAGACCCGTATATTTTCCACGATAACCTAGACAGTGATTTAACCGTTGCTGGATTTGATATTGGAAAAAAACGCCACCCTTCACATTTATGTGTCTTTAAAAGCAAAGCAGATGGTACGGCTCTTGTAGAGATAAATACTACCTTCTTAGACGGCATGGATTTTACGAGACAAGTGCAATTTTTAAATACTGTTGCAGATAATTTTGATATTGATAAAGGCTTCTTTGATAATACTATCCCTATGATTGAAGAAGTTGGCGAATTAAATCCTATTTGGGAACCTGTTATTTTTACCCCTAAACAACGTAGGGCTATGGCAACAAAATTTGAAGAATATGTAAATCAAGGGAAGATCAAATTAATTGTTGATCATCGCCAACGCTCTCAAATTGTGTGCGTAGATAATACGTTATCAGCAGCCGTAACTCCAGCAGGGCATGGTGATGCATTTTGGTCAATTGCTCTAGCGGTTTACGCACATGTTGAGTCAATGAGAGGTAATACTCAGGATATAGGTAATCTATTAGATATGGCAACAATGGGGGAGGATCGTCCTGTTGGTGATGTTCTTACGTTTACGGCTGATCCGATAGAATTAGAAGAAGGAGATACACGTTATATAGCATGTCCAGACTGTCAGCATAGTGAAGGATGGATATTTGAACGTCAAAAATGTTTAATATGTCATGAAGAAAAACAAGAGAAGGCACAATTGAAAGCAAGTATGGAATGGATAAAAGCCGTCCCGGACGATCCCGAAGAAAAATCTAAGATCATAACAATTGATCAACATAATATAGGAGAGCTTAATGGAGTATAATTTAGCCGCCAAACGAATGACACCGAATATTCTCACAATCTTAGAGGATAGATACCTTATGAAGAATAAGGAAGGTAAGATAATAGAAACCCCCGATCAGATGTATTTAAGAGTAGCAAATCATATAGCTAATGGAAAAGAAGAGTTAGTATATATGTATTATCGTATGATGGCTAATGGTGAATTTCACCCTAATTCTCCTACGTTAGTAAATGCAGGTGCAAATAAAGGCTGTTTAAGTGCTTGTTTTGTGCGTAGCCCCGAAGATGATATGGTAGATATCATGAATGTCGTTAGTGATGTAGTAATGATTGAAAAATCTGGGGGTGGAATAGGTATAGGTGTAAGTAAAATTCGCCCTAAAGGTGCGCCTGTTAATGGCCCTCACGGTGAAGCTCTGGGGCCAGTAAATGTTCTCAGAATGATTTCTTTTAATGCTTCTATAATTACTCAAGGAAGTTTCAGGCGTGGCGCACATATGGGTCAATTAAGTATTTCCCACGCTGATATACAAGACTTTATTCATTGTAAAGATACTTTTAAGGATTTACAGAATTTCAATATCTCAGTACAAATCACTGATGCTTTTATGAAAGCTGTAATTGCTGATGAACCTTGGTTTCTCTTTGATCCGCATACTGGTGAAGGTGTAAAATCTATGCCAGCTAGGGAGTTATGGAATGAAATATGTGAATCAGCACATACTACAGGTGACCCCGGTATTGCATTTATCGATAGAGTTTTAGAAACACAACCAAATCCTCAACTTGGGGATATAATGACCAGTAATCCTTGTGGTGAAGAGTATTTGGAGGATGGTAATAGCTGTTGCTTAGGTTCTATTAATTTGTCTAAATTCGTTGTCGATGGGCAATGGGATTATGTTGCGTTAGATAAGGTTGTCCATTCCTCCGTTAATTTTCTCAATGGAGTTATTGATGTAAATACTTTCCCTCTCCAATCTTTACGAGATATAAATCTCGCCACTAGGCGTATTGGTTTGGGTATAATGGGCTGGGCTGATGCTTTAATCGCTCTTGGTATTCCCTATGATTCGGAAGAGGCTATAGAAGAAGCTAGAAACATCGGTTCAGCTATTAGTACTAGTGCTTGGGATGCTTCTGCAGATTTAGCTGCTAAAGACGGCCCATTTCCTGAGTGGGTTAACTCAGCCTTTAATGTTCCTGGAGCACGTCCAGTACGAAATTCGTCAGTAATTACTATTGCTCCTACGGGAACCATCAGTAGACTTGCTGACTGTTCATCTGGGATTGAGCCTTTATTTGATCTTGTTTGGGAATCTAATATCCTTTGGAAAGATGATGTTGGTGATAGAACCACGAAAATGCTTGATTGTGCCAAAGGACTTAGAGAAGAATTAACTAAATATTATGAGAATACGGATTCTTCCGTTGATTTATTAGAACGGCATAAACAGAATCCGATAGAAATTATAAAAACATTAGGGTTAAAACAGAATCTTTATCAGACTGCCCTTAATATTTCCCCAGAGTCTCATTTAAAAATGCAATCAGCTTGGCAAGAAAATACCTCTAATGCTGTATCAAAGACTATTAATGCTCCTAATGATATTACAGCAGAAGAAATTAGTGCTATTTATATGCAAGCATGGGAACTTGGCTGTAAAGGTGTGACCGTATACCGTTCTGGTACTAGAGAGTTAGAAGTATTAGCTCCAATGGAAAAAACCCTGGATGAAATCTTAAGAGAGGTAGAAGAACCTCTAGAAAGTATGTCTGATTGGGGTATTACCGAAGGAGTTGCTCCTGAAGCTGGTAATATAAAAAGACCTGATGATCTCCAAGGCATTTCGTCAAAATGGGCTACAGGTCATGGTAGTTTATTGGTTACTACTAATTGGAATGGAAAACCCCATGAAGTTATTGCAAATGGGGGCAAGGCAGGTGGTTGTGATGCAGCCTTTTTAGAAACTATTGCTCGATTAGTTTCATTAGGGTTACAAAAAGGGATATCTTATGAAGATATTGCTTATCAATTGAATGGGATCACCTGTTGTCCAGCGTGGCATAAGGGACAATTAGTACTTTCTCCTTCTGATGCTATTGCTAAAAGCATGAAAAAGAATTTTTCAAAAGTGAAAAAAATGGGGGAGAATGAAACTAGTCTTGGTGTTAAAGAACGAACTATTATCACTGAGATTGGCTTTAAAAAATGTACTGCTTGTAATGGGAGAATAATTATTGAAAATGGTTGTCCTACGTGTCAATCCTGCGGTTTAGGTAAATGTGATTAAAAAATTGCATCTTACCACTAAAAAGATGTATAATAGAAGTGTAAATAGAAAAGTTCTACGAAAAGGTGGGGAAAATGAGTACAGATTATGGGCAAATTGGCTCTAGTTTACGTCAAAGAGAAGTACAATATACTGCAAATCGAGACGATTATGGTGTTTGGAGGATTTTAGATACCTGGCATACAGAAATGTCTGCCATGACCTTAACAGATGATTTAGATATTCCAGACGAGTCAGAAGCCGTTTTGGTCATTAAAGAAGGGCAATTCCTCGCTTTAATGAGAGAAGTTGAACAGCAAGGTTATATCCCTGAAGAGACTGCCGAAAATAATCTTTTTGAAATTGCCTCTGAAGGAACATCTAGTATTGGAATTGAGCAGGAACTAGAACTTCAAACTTTACAGGCTGAACTAGCCAAGGTACTTATAGAGAAGGAGCAATTAGCAGAAACTGTATCGAGTCTGCAATCCCAACAAAATAGTATTACTAATGGTACTCTTAAACATGAAAGAGCTATGAAAGTTCTTGATAACATTGAAACTATGAGTAATAAAGGGAATTTAGATTTAGATATTGCTACTCTCCTAAAAACAATTATTGCAGACTAACTAGTAGAAAAAACGGGTTATTGAATGAAATTACGAGATTATCTCCCAGAACTTCCTGGCGTTCTTAAACAACAAACACAATTAAATCAATTGTTTAATACAATGTCGTTAATGAAAGAGTCTGGAGAAGCTGAAACTTATCGTTCTCCTACACTTGGTTTAGACTTACTATATGGCGGTTATGTTAGCCAACAGCTACAATATCGTCAACAGCAAGTTTTCCAGCTTATTGAGTTCGCTAAAAACACAGAAGAAATACGTGGGCCAATTAATCATATTATTAATGAGGTTTTTCGTAGAGGAATCGAATGGAAACCCAAATTTGCCATGAAATGTACTCTATGTAAAGCCGAATATATGGAAGAAGTTCAAGAATGTGAACAATGTGCTGTAACCTTACCAGAACGACAAAGAGAGGCTATGGCTAAAGGGGAAAATGTTGAAGAAGGACTATTAGAGAAACCTAGAGCAGATCAAAAGTTAAATTTTGATAAGTTTATGTCCGATTCAAACGTTTTTGATATGTCTTTTGAAGCGGTATTACGAGCCCTTTGGTTTGATATAAATGCTCTAGATGATATGTTTTTACATATTGTTAAGGAATATATTGAAGGGCCGGACAATACTGTACGTTCTAAACCAGTCGAACTTAGACGATTAAATCCGGCTTATATGGAATGGGATTTAGACCCTGAAGGTTTGCCTAAGAATTCTCATTGGGTTTGTTATATACATAGAGGAGATATTGCACCTTCTGATGCTCCTGGAATATGTGAAACGTGTGATAGACCGTTAGTAGCGGCTATGTATAAGTATAATTATCGGGCACAGCCTCTTTATTTGCTGGATTCCGAAATTGTTCATGCAAGTAAATTCTACCATTCAGAAACATATGGTTATAGCCCTCTTTTAACGTTAATGCATAAGATTTTAACTATCAGAGGAATGGATTTAAACGTTTATAGATATTTCTTTGAACGTCGAATGCCTGCGTCTATGTTGATGGTGTTTACGGATGATCCTGAATCTCTTCGAAGAGAGAGGGATAATATTGCAGCTAAGATGCGGTATGACCCAAACTATATTCCAATGGTAGCTGTAGGGACAAAGAATGGACGTGGTAAGGTTGAAATGGTTCGTCTTTTCCACACTCTACAAGAAATGGATTATCTACCCGTTAGAGAAGAAATTCGAGAAAGAATAGCAGCTATGTGGGGTGTTACTCCAGCATGGCAAGGTTCTCCTGATGCATACGGCGGTATGTCTTCGCAGACTCAGCAATTAACCGTTATGTCAAGAGTTGTGGAATCGGATCAACGTATTTTACAGGAAAAGGTGTTTCCACCTCTATTAGAAGCTTTTGGTATCACTGATTGGGTCTTAGAATTACAGCAACCCGAAGAAAAGGCCGAAGCAACGAGAATTGCTTTTGCTCAACAAAGAGCTTCCATTGCAAACATGGCTCTACAAATGGGCTTTGATATTGAGATTAAGACAAATGGAAAAATGGGTATCGATAATATCGATTTCGTAGTTTCCGGTAAAGCTCTTAACCCAGTTGAACAACAACAAGCCATGATGTCAGCCAGTATGGGTGATATGGGTGGTATGGAAGGTGGTGGTGGTTTTGGTGCACCTGGAGAACCAGCCGCTTCGATGCCGGATTATGGTGGCGATGATACGGAAGAAAATGGCTTTGGGGGGAATGTATCCCAGGAACCTGATCTTGAATTAGCTTTAAGTAAAAATGTGGTTCCTTATCATACACAATTAGAGGCGAAAGGATATGCTTTTCCAGCCCTGCATGAAGTTTCTGATAAACATATAATATTTAATGTAGGGGATTCGCCTCTATATAAAGCAAATGTATATAATGGACAAATTATGGATATAGAAAAATTTGTCCCTGCCAGAATGCATAAGCATAGTGGTAGACCATTACATGATACAAAAATTCCTCATAACGATACTATGGATCGAAAACCTCGCAGTGAGGCTGGAGTATGGGAAGATGAGGAACCTGATATACCTGATATAATTTAAGTAAGGAGATACTAAGAGTATGCAGATTTGGAGACTAGTTTATGGAGTATCGGTAGATGATCTTAAAAAACAATATACTATAGATGAAATTAAAGAACAATTCACTGAACAGCGTAAAATGGGCATAGGCTCATTTTTTACCTCTTCGGTATTAGCTTCTCCTTCAGGACAACCAGCAGAATTAGCTATATGGGCTGAATGGGAAGATAAGGATGAAATTTGGGGCCATTGTATGAAAGGTATCATTTTAGGAGTACATGATGGTTTCGAAGATATTGATTTAGAAAGATCACTTTCACAACAAATGTCAGACCTATTTACAGCGAATGTAAAAGCTTTAGGTCGGATACGATGGTTGAAAGAAGAATTTCAAGATGCTATACCAGAAGTAAAAGGTTTATTAAGCGAAGTTGTACTTTAATATAGGAGTAAATATGAATATTTGCAAATGTGGTTGTGGGCAAGATAGTATTTACTGTACGGCCTTCGGCCCTGATACTAGTACCTTAAATGCTCAGAAAGAAAAAACTGTTGAGGAAGTAAAAAATTCCGAGGAAAATGAAACGGTAGACGATAATAATAAGGAGACGGTTGAAGAAGTGGTTGTCAAGCTTACGGAGAACTACGATTTGACTAATGTACCTAAAAATGTTACAATTAACTATGAAGCTGGTAAACGATGGTTAGATAAAACCTTCATTAGATATACTGTTAGAGTAAATCATAATGAGGATGGTTCCCCGTATGAAATTGTCTTATCTGCTGCTGATTATAATGTAGGAGAACGAGGAAAATGGCTTATTGGAAAGGGAGATTCCTTTTCAAGTGCTCTTAAAGAGCTACTAATACATGTGTAAAAGAGATCAATTGAATGGCGTCTAGACTTCAGGAATTTACAGACGAGCTTATAAAAGCTAATCGAAGAGCGTACCATGACCACGGTAATCTATTTCCTTCGCATCCAGTGAGGGTAAAGGATCACCCAAAATGGTTTTCTCATGTTGAAGACTTGTCTAATGAACAAAAAATTCAACAAACGATTGCAAGTGATATAAACTTACGTACCACTATGTCTGTATTGGCTAAACATGGAACTCCATACCTAGTAGGAGGAAGTGTACGAGATATTATTCTTGGAAAAGAATCCAAAGATTATGATATTGAAGTATATGGAATATCCTCCGAAAAACTAGGGCAGATTTTAGAAGCTGAATTAGGTGCGAAGCCTCAACAAGTAGGTAAACAATTTGGTGTTTTTAAGTTTGGAGATTTTGATATTTCCTTACCTAGAAAAGAAATTAAAGTTGGGGAACGTCATACCGATTTTGATATAGAGTTTGATGAAAATCTAGAGCCTAGAGAAGGGGCAAAACGTAGAGATTTTACTATAAATGCGTTGATGTACAACCCAAAAACAGGGAAAATTTACGATTTCTTTGGTGGGTTAGATGACCTACATAAGAAACAACTAAAGCATATCGATGATAAAACTTTCGTAGAAGATGCTTTAAGAGTATATCGTGCAGCCCAATTTGCTGGACGATTTGGGTTTACTATTCACCCAGATACAAAAGAATTGGCTTCATCTATTGATCTTAGCCATCTTCCTCCAGAACGAATATACGAAGAATTTAAGAAGCTTTTCTTGAAGTCTCCTAAACCTTCTGTAGGGATTCAAGCCCTTGATGATATGGGAGTTTTAGATAAGTATTTCCCAGAAATTTCGGACTTGAAAACAACTGAACAACGTTCTGATTACCATGCTGAGGGTGATGTATATATACATACAAATATGGTAATTGATAAAGCTGCGGAAATTATTAAAAACTTCCGATCTGAACAAGATAAGAAGACTATAATGTTGGCAGCTTTTGCTCATGATTTTGGTAAACCAAGTACGACAGAGTATTCCTCAACTGGGGCAATTACTCAACATGGACATGAAGAGGCTGGTGTAGAACCAACCAAAGCTTTTTTGGGTAAATTAACAACTGAAACTGATACTATAGCTGATGTATCCTTCCTTGTTGAACATCATCTACTACCTATGAATTCGCATAGAAATAACCTATCGGATGCTGGCTTTAGAAAGATGATTAATAAGTATGGAATTGATCGTCTAAAGCTCTTATCTGCGGTTTCTAGGGCTGATGTAACCGGAAGACTTCATACAAATGATGATGGTACAGTTGGCGAGCCTGGAACCGAAGCAATTGATTGGTTTGAAGGAAAAATTAAAGAAATTTCTGGTAGTCTTGGTACAACTCCTGAAGGTAAAATTACGCCCTTAATAACTGGGCAAGATTTACTTGGAGCCGGATTTAATGAGGGGCCTTATTTAGGTACAGTTCTTGGGGCTGTGCGTTCTCAACAAGAGGATGGTAGTCTTACAAATAAAACAGAAGCTATGAAATTCGTTTCAGAAAATTTTGTCGCTAAAAATTCTTTAGCACAATTTAAAGAAGTACTTAAAGAAATTACTCCTGAAGGTATACAAGCACGATCAAGAGGACTTGTACCTCAAACAGGGAATCCAGAAGCACCAGGACGATGGGTACTTCCTAGTGAGCGAGATAAAGCTAGGGGAAGTACTGCTAGACCTTGGGCGAAAACAACTGTAGGTACTTGGGTACTAGATAATGTTGACAAAGATACTAAAATTTTAGATTATG
>Ga0114934_10001525_pt1 | contig 15031 bp, 11 predicted proteins | sample 4SBtaG_2_FD_99695 | JGI IMG/M metagenome (GOLD analysis project Ga0114934, IMG submission 99695) | Deep subsurface microbial communities from Kolumbo volcano to uncover new lineages of life (NeLLi) - 4SBTROV10_white metaG | ecosystem: Environmental > Aquatic > Marine > Volcanic ... | reverse complement strand
CAATTATTAAGTCCATAATCATTTATAATAACAGCAGAAATCCCATCATTAGCTGTCCCGTCTACCTTCCAACAAAAATCAACTATAATTCCTGAAGGAGGCACAAGCGCCATTTCATAAACTTGACCAATAGTTTGCTGACTTGTAAAAGCTGCGTTAGCATAAACATCAGGCTGAACGCAATTTTGCATCCTATAATAATAAGTCGCCATATGGAATTTATTTAACTACAAATTTACAAATTTAAAACGTATGCTTAATTTAAAGTAAAAAGCCTGATATTTGTAGCGTGTATTTATTTTTCATACCGGCATTGGCTGATAAATGCAAAGGCTTAGAATCCCATATATACCCATCACCTTTTTCCCAGTTGTCAGATGTTTTCCAAATATTATCTTCTTCAGATTTGTATTGTAACATGTGTCCTATCTTCCAGTCTTCAAGATAAACGTTAGCTCTAACTTTGGTTCGTTTGTCATCAGGAAATTTTGTTTTGATTTGATAAAAAGTATCTCTATGTAAAGCTATGGTATTCCCCGGTGGTTGTAAAATACTTGACAAAGTAATTACTTCCATTCCTGTTTGTTTTCCTAGTTCTTTAAAATCTACTTCTTTATCTGTATACCACAATTGTTGTATTACTGTATTATCAAATGTGTAGGTCTCACCTAACCCATATTCTTGATGTATGTCAGTTAATTCTTTTGTTTGATGTGTTAAACAGCTGCCTTTATGCACTGAATAATCTTGTTTTGGAGGTAAAAAATAACTCCAATCGAAATCTAATTTTATTGTTTTTATCATTCTAATATATATTTATCAGTTATTATTTCATCTATTCCTGTGTTTTCTTTCATCCACACAGCTTCTTTATAAGTATTTAATATTGGTTTGCCTTGTATATTAAAGGATGTATTTAATAACACAGGGTGGTTTTCTAATAAATCGTACAAAAATTTATTTTGTTTTTTATTAACGGTTTGTAATCGACAGGTTTTATCTGCATGTGTAATGGCTGGAAAATCATCTAAAGTAACTTTTACATTGTGAGTCATCCATCTATGCCTGTTATAAGTTTTAAAAAACCTATTAGCGTTTTCTTCTCTGCAAACAGCTGCAAAGGGTCTAAACCACTCTCTCTTTTTTACTTCTGTATTTAATCTTTCTTTGACACCTTTTTTAGGCAAACATAAAATTGACCTGTTGCCCAACGCACGAGCTCCATGCTCTGACCTTCCTTGTACTAAACCAAGTATTTTATTGTTATTAAGTAGTTCTTCGATTTGTTTTATGTTAACAGGATTTGCTTTAGGCATATCATCATATGGCTCTGAGCCTAAATAAGTGCTGTCTACAGGGTATAAAGGTTTTAGTAAGCTTAATAAACAACCCAAAGCAATACCCCTGTCATCAGAATTAGGAGATACAAAAGCTTTGTATGTAGTGTTATTTATAATATTCATAGCCCCTCCTCCAGTAAATTGTAATTCTCTGTTGGGATATCTAAACATAAAAGGAGTAACTATATCTGCAAAATTTTTTTCAAACAAATATTGGTTTGCATATGCTAAATTAGCAGAATCAGGATAAGATTGCATACAAGAGCAAAATATTTTATCCCAATTTTGATGAGTAACATCTACTTGGTTCGTGTTGCTTTGTTCATAAAGCTTTGTTACTCTATCAAACATTTCATCATTCCTTTTACCATAAGCTGAAAGACCCATTACTTTACCAGCATAGGTTAAGTTTCCAAACCAAAAATCTCTTTCTCTTGTTATATCTTTCATGTAGTGACCTAAAGCGGCATACGGCACACATAAATCTTTTGGAGATTGATAAATCAATTGTGGGGGCTGTGTTTTATTTCCTAAATAAATATTAAAATGCCCATTATCAGAACCTCCATCAAAAGAAACAATTAAAGATTCTTTAGCCTCAGAATGATACATAACATTGCAAGCATGCGCAATATGGTGCGGTACATACACAACGTTTTTAGCTCTTAAATCTTTGTAATGTTCTTCTGACCACGAATTGACCATAGCATAATCAAATTCTTTAGCACCATATTTATAATCGAAATAATCAAGTATCTCGTTTAAAATTTCAATAGGATTTAAAATAGGATGATAATAAAAAAATGCAGCATTTTTTATTTGAACCCACCTTTCAAGCTCAACTACTTCTAAAACATCTCCACCGTAAGATAAAGCTATTGCTGCATTGTGTGAGCCATGTACACCAAGGTTAAATTTTGCCATAGTAAAGTTCACCCCATAAGTCTTGCCAGTTGTATGACTCTACTTCCCAAGGGTATTTATTATATTTAATTTTAGGTCTATTAAAATTTAATGATTTTCTATGATTATCTAATTTATTATTATAACCTCTAATAATATTTATGTAATCACTAAAAGTTGACATTCTCGAACCATAAAACTGATAAGCATTAGAACAAATTAAAGTGTCTAAAACTAATGCTTCAGCTTTTCCTACCTCACAAAAGTCTTTAAGAAAAAATATGTTATAAGTTTTTTTTAAAAAATCAAACATTGTGTAATCTGTTTCGTCAGTCGCTATAAACAAAGGTACATTTTTTCTCACATTAGCATTTAATAAATTTAAAAGGTTTTTGTACATATCTTCTGTCCAAGAGGTTTGGGTATATTTAAAATCTCCACGCCTTATATGAACAGCATCAAAATCGCCACTCATAATAGAGTTTGCTTTTTGAATATATTTGTCATGAAATTTTATACCACGTTTTATTTTTTGCCTTATTATTTCTTGGGCTGAAGTGTTAGGGGCATACACATGATAACCAAAGTGTCCTAATAAATTTCTTGGAAAATGTATAATCTCATCATCACACATTATATCATACAGCTGTCTTTTATCACAATTAAATTCGTTAAAATGGTTTATATCTTCAATAGAATGATAAATTAATCCTTGACCTATAAATTTTTGAGGACCCCAATTTATGTCTTTATCATTAAATAAAATGCATTTTATATCTTTACAAATACCATCATAATTTTGTATTTTGGAAGAGTATTTAACCAGCGAAGTTTCATTATAATCTACGCAATCAAAATTATCAGTAAAAGCTTTTTTATCCAACACCTCCCATATATCCCAAAACGTTTTTTTATCTTGGTGTTCAGATAAAAACAAACAATATCCTGGAGGAGGTAAAATTATTTTTCTTCCCGACACATATGACATAGCGCCCACCATTTCATAACACATGCGTATATTGTTAAAACCACCCCACCACCAATCAAACGAAATGTATTTATGACTCATAAGGAGTAAAAGGCTCTTCGTAAGTAAAATGTGTATACAAATTATCAAAATAAGTGCCTTGGTACTTGTCTAGTCTTCCATGCATACAACAGCCTGATTCAAACATTATCATTTGACCCGGCTCTACATCTACACCCCACCACTGTCTATCATGGTCTTGTATGTTTAGATTCCATGGAGCGTCTTTACCGAGGGTTATACTAGAAGCTACATGGTGCGTATCTTGTCTATCAAAATGAGCGTTAAAAATAGTATTATTGCTATAACTTCTGACTCCATATACTACAGCGGGTTTTAATTTTCTACCACACCACTCTTCATGAATATCAAGCATGGTTTTTTTAATAAAATTTATCATTTCTGGATGTTGGTTTATATCCTGAACATAGCTAACTTGTTTTGAATAATTTTCTTTCCCTGGATAACTTTCTTCTTTTAATTGAGAACGGTCATAAAAAGCGCTTAAAACACTAAATACAGCAGGAGGAACATCTACTACTTGAAAACCTTTTTTAGTGGCTCTTGTAATTTTTTGTAGGTCAGATGGATTATATTCTATATATGGTCTATTTTCTTTTTCTAATATCATAATATTAATAACAAGTTACAAAAGTATTAGATACTGATATTGCATTTCCTATATGCGTAAAAGACCTTGCGCAAACACTAATTGAGTCTCCATAAGGCACGCTTCCAGATACAGAACTTCCATTACAAGCTATATAAGTATATGAATTGTCATCTAAAGGATTACCGTCACCCGTTATATCAAAAATATAACAAGTTACAACAGGTGCAGGAGCTGGGCTAGGTGCTACCGGAACAGGCACAGGAACAGGCACAGGTACAGGAACAGGGCTAGGTACAGGAATTGGTGCAGTCGGCACAGGCACAGGCGCTGTAGGCACAGGTACAGGCACAGGCACGGGTGCGGTAGGCGTGTATACTGGAGCAGGCACAGGGCTTGGTGCAGTAGGAGCAGGCGCTGGAACAGGTGCTGTAGGTGCAGGAGCTGGAACAGGAGCAGGCGCTGGCACTGGCGCTACAGGAGTAGGCACAGGAGTAGGCACACTACATGATTGTGCGGCATACAAAACTCCACTAATTTGTTGCCTAACAATACTATTATCTGAATACCAACCATTTTGTGAGATAGTAGTTAAATTAGCATCATCATAAACTGTTGTTGCGTTAGTAAAACTTGCTGTGTCAAAATAATATGTTCCTAGAGTTGCCATTAATTACAGGGGTTTTGAGTATTAGTTACCGTTAAAGCTACTCCTTGATGAGTAAATGCTTGAGCGCACACAGATAGCTGGTCTCCATAAGGTACTGAACCTGATACAGAACCTCCGCCGCAAGCTGTATAAGTATAACTATCATCATCTAATGGGTTTCCATTATTTAAAATAGTAAAGGTATAACAAGGTGCTGTAGGCGGTGTAAACACAGGCGCTGGTACAGGGATAGGCGCTGTAGGCACGGGTACAGGAGTAGGCTGAGGGTTACATACTCCAGCTGTATCAATATTAGATGTAGTTCCAGAATTAGTCATTCTTAAAATTCCTTGAGATTGACCATAACCCTGATTAGGTTCACGCATACCAAAATAATAGTCGTTACCCTGAAATAAAGTTGTTAATGAAGCATCAGTATAAAATAAAGTGCTGTTAGTAAATGTTGTAGCAAATGAACTTGCTGTACTATAAAGAGCGACACTAGCAGCAGGGCAACTTGTAGGGCTGGTAGCGCTACCACTTCCAGCTTCTATTCTCCATGTATATACAGCCACAACAGGCACAGGTGCAGTTGGCACTGGAGTAGGGCTAAAACTACAACCTGTACAAGCATCAGTTGTACTTGTTGAAGAATAACATAACTCTGCTGAATTTGATTGTCTATAATCCCAAATTAAATATAAAAACTGTCCGCCAGATGGCATTGTAAATGAAGATTCATATTGAGTAGGATTAGTTGAGCTAGTAATAGGAGTAGCTTTTGTAGAAGCAGTTAATAAAGCATTTATATCCGCTCCACTACTACTATATAAATTAGCTGTTCTTAAATATCTAAATTCATTTTTAGTTGAATCAAAGTTAAAAGTGTTGCTTGTGTTTTTTGTACTTATAATATATACAGTGGCTCCATCACCAGGTATTATACCTGCGCCTTGAGGTCCGGCTGTACTGTCAAATTGAGAAACAATTGGTGTAACTGTATTAGAAGAAAAAGTAACAGGATTAGTAAAATGAGTGGGAGAACTAAATGTTCCATCTGTCCATCTATATGCATTAGTAATAGTATCCCCCGCATCTGCATTACTTGTAATTGCTACATTAAAAATAGTCATCTCAGCAGCTTGAGGACATCCGGTAAAAATTTCTATAGTATCACTGGTTGTGCTGTCCTGAGTAACATTAATAACAACTTCAGATGCAGTTACATTATTTTTATTAAAACTTAAAGTGCCGCTAGAGTAAACAGTCCCCGTAGTAAAAGAAGCCCCATTATAAATGGCAGTAATAACATATCCTACACCACTTGAGGCGCTTTCAGTTACAATCTGCGAACTATTTAGTTCTGTGATAGTGTTTGAAGATGTTTCAGTTATAATATTATCATAACCCTCAAAAGGAATGGTATAATCAATATCTACTATACCTAAGCTTTCACCAACATTTACACAAAATGTGGTAGTGTTTAAAGGTAAAATAGTTAAATTTTTAGAAGTGTTACAATCTATACAATCCGTAGTATCTGTAGATAGAGGCATTAAAACATTAGAATGAAAAACATATTCATTCATATAGGGGTCATAACCACCTAATTTATTTGTCTGATTAGCTTGAATAAATAAATCTCTAAACCAGCCTCTCATTCCTGCTTCTGAAATAACAACTAACTGTTCGTTCGAGCCAGCAACTCCTACTAAATTTATAACAGCTCCTCTTTTTGCGTCTGTAAAATATTTGTTAGGACCCCAAACAGTAAAACTTTCTGGATTATTACTGATACCGTATTCCTCAATTCTAGCAATTTGAGTTCCTAATACTTCAGGAACACTGGTTACAGCACCTCCTCCTGTTGCATCACTTAATAAGTTTTTTTCTAATAATACATATGATATTTTATCTTCTTGTAAAACTAAAATATCTGTTCTTCTTCCATACAAAATTTCAATCGGACCGAAAGAATCTTCAAGGGTTTTAAAATTTAACAACCCTAAGTTAAATTCATTTAACTTATTAACATTTGTTTCATCATTATATACACCACTATAGGTAATATCTGAAAAACGATGAGCCTGTTTGTATTCTTGGTTTGTAGTTGTGGTTACTCTTTCTCCTAAATTAACACTTTTACCTGCTATAGAATCTAGTATCTTGTAGCTTTCTACACCATTACCAAAAGAATAACAATCAAAAAATTCAGTATCTACTATTGCTGGCAAAGAACTTGTTTGGTCTTGAACATTTCCAAGATGGTGTCCGTTGGAATCTATATCAAAAGATAAATGATTTTCATACCAAATATCGGGAGCAGCGTCTTGTGGTTGTGACTCAAATATAACAACAGAATCTGTTCTAAATATTTGTATATCTACTGAAACAGAACTTCTTCTTTTAGCTCTCGAAGCAACTCCGCCACATCTTAGTGTTCCTGTAACCAATAAAAATAATTCATTAGTAGTTGAGTTTCTGTAAGTTCTGTAATAATTAGTTCCTAAAGCTGTGCTTATATCTGTACTAGGAGAGGTTAAATCAGGAGCTGTAGTGTCTGTTTTAGCTGTTTCAAAAGTGTTTACTATATCCGGCTCATTTCCACCAACTTCTGTTTGAGCTACTTCAGAAAAAACGGTAGCTACATTATCTCCATAAAACCATTCAGACATATTATCATAAGTCTGTGAAGCAATTAATTCAGTTTCAATAATATTAATTCTTCTTCCACAACTACCATTTCCTCTACCAGGACCTAAACGCTCTTGTCTTATTTTAATTACAATTCTACTTCCTGAAGGAACATTATAATCAACATATGAGCCTGTGCCCGATGGAGGAGGTAAATTTAAAGGGTAGGCTAATATTGGGTATTCACCACTATTATTTACTGCTGTGCTTTTACTTCCTTCAGTTATTATAGCATTATCATCTCTACTTACTTGAAAATTGTTTGGATTAATTTTCATATAAGTTCCTGCTGGAACTGCTATGTCATTGCCAGCTGAATCTTTTAATGCAATAAAGTTTAATGATTGAGCTTTTTTTTCTAGCACTGTGGCTTCAACACATCTTAACACCGGACCTTGACTATCTGCCTTAACAAAAAACCTATCTCCGTCTGTAACTTTTTGAGCGTTTTCTCCTTCTAATAAAAAATAAGCAGCGTTGCTATCAGGGTCTTCATAATATATATTACTATAAATTGTTTCATATGTACTTTCGGCAGGTTTTAAAACAAACTTGTAACTTGTTGCCCAGCTAGGGGCAAGTTGTTGAGTCGGTATAGAAACTCTAATAGAATTTTTATCAATACTATTAGCACACGGAACCTGCACAGTGTTGTTTGGGCTTACTAAAGCGGTAGACGACCTTAAAAAATCATCCATATAAACTATACCCACTTCATAACCTCGGTTACTATGTAAACTTTCAGAATTACCTATTTCTCTAAATGAAGCATCACCAAAGTTTACTTGATAAAATTCATATGCATTGTTTCCACCATCAACATACTGCATTGCTAACATTTGAAAACCTATAGTGTTTGAATTTGGAGTGGCTATTATTTGTATTGGTTCGCCTGTAGTGGTAATACCACTGGCAGTTTTAGTGTATGTGCCTAAAGTTTGAGGTAAAGCACAATTAAATTGGTCAGTAAGAGTTTGACCATTACAGGAATTAGTAACGGTTTGTATATTACTAGACGTTCCCACTTTTTCAATAAAGTCAGTGCTTGTAGCTAAAGAATACACGTTATTGAAAGCTACTGGTAAAACATAATCAAAAGTTAAACTTGTATTGGTGGTTGTAGCAGATGGAGTGTTACCTGTAAAACTATGATGAGCTATTCTAAAATCAACACTTATAGCAGCTCCTGCATTTAATTGTATTTGAGTTCCATCCGATTTTGAAAAATCAAGATAAATAACAGAAGACGGAATTGTTTGTGGTGAAGGTCCTATTGTATAGTTACCAGAACCAGTGCTATCAGTTAATGATGTGTTTCCTATTTCATCTGCCTGTAAACTAGATATAAATTCTAATCTAATATCTTGATTAAGCTTGTCTTTTAAATCATAACCTTCATAATAATTACCATATGCCAATCTATTACCCATAATAGATTGAGCTTTAGCTCTTAATGGAACATTGTCGTATAATCTTAAAATTTCTGAAGTAGGTAAAAGAGTAAATATTTTTCTATCATCACAAGTAAAAGAATAGCTGGTATTATTAGCATATCCTAAATTACTTTTATCTAGCGCTTCAATAACTTTAATTTGAGATGTATTTGATTCTTTAAATAACAACTCTATACCTGTAACCAAACTACTACCACTATTAAAAGATATAGTAACAGCATTTTTGGTATTAATCATTCCTTCATTTAAATAACTATTGTAACTGAAATCATAAGCACCGGGTACAAAAGCAGGTTTACTAAATTGAGAGGTAGCTGAATATTCTCCATTAGCATATTTATAACGATAAGCAAAACTTACAAACCGTTCTTCTAAAAAATCATCTGTTTGTCCTACTATATTAATTAAACTAATATCGGGAGCTTTATTGGGAGGCGCTTTTATTACTAATAATTGATTAGCGGTTATAGTATCAATACTACTTAAAGGAGCTGTGTAGGTTCTATTAACATCTATAAATCTTGGAGGATTTAAATTGTCTGTAAAAAAAAGTAAATTGTCTATTAAATTAACTCCTGTAATTAAATTATAAACACTAAAATTTAAAGTGGTATTTAAATTACTTCCATCATTAATACTAATAACATGATAAGTAGTAGAGTTGTTCGTGGTATTATAAGATAATATTAAATCTATTTTACTTGTAGCTCCTAAAGTAAAAGCTGGGTCGTGAACAAACCAATAAATTCTTTCATTTGCTCCATCTTCAAAAGCCCCTATACACCTAGCATTATTGCTTAAAGAAACGTTATCAAATTCAATATTTGTTAATACAGTATTCCCTTTAGAATTTTCAACTGAACCAACCTCTGAGTCTTCAGTAGAGCCTAATCTAACATTCAAAGCATCTATATACTCACCATTAGGAACAAGCCTTTCGTCAAGGCTTTTGTTCATTCTGCCACGAATAAAATTTCTTTGAATATTTGCCATTTTTATTTAATCCACTTATTCTCTCCTCGTATATTCATAATTAATCTACTTGGATGAATATTGCTTAATCTTAATTTTGCGTTCCTTAATAAAGAAGATTTATTTTTTCTAGCTCTATTAACAAGGTATTCTTGCACATTAAATTTACTGTTTAAAATAGCGTAGTTAATATAAGCATAAACATAATCTTCAAACAATTTGTTTACTTGAACTTTAGAATCATCTCCACCTTCCATACCATCTGATACATATTCTAATATACAGTTTTCATTAAGCATTGTAGAATCAAAATTTATAACACCTGCTTTTTTATCAATTCTAAAAGTAGGATTTATATTAGCAGTTTCTGTGTTGAGCCCATACCTTGCTCCAATTGTATAGTCTGCATAAAAGTTTGCTTGTGTGTCAGGTGGAATATTATCATTAGCATTTTCTTTATTTAAATAAATACTATTTTGAGAACCATCTTTTCTTTGAGTATCTAAAGTAGAGGTGTCTTCAGTTGCATCATTTCCTGTAAAATTAGGAACTCCTGTGTTAGGGTAACTAGCGTTAGGTTGAGAATAAGAAAGAGCAGAGTTTACTTGTATATTTTCTACTAAAGGTCTAATCCAGCCATCTTTGAATAAAGAAAGTCTCACCCAATTAACATAATCGGAAGGTAAAATAAATATTAAATCACTATACACTGTGAGCTCTAAAGCTTTAATTTCTTTAAAAGCATCATAGTTAAGCTCTTGTACCGCTCTTTTTGCGTGAAACAATATTTTATATCTGGGCTCGTTGTTAATTAATGAATGATTACCATAATACATAAGTTCAAAATTATTAACTATATCTTCTAAACTTACATACTGGTATGAACCCCAATTAGCGTTAGTTGGAGTAACTCCATCATTAGTGTAATATTTTTTTTGATTTATATAACTCATATTATTCTTCTTGGTTTTCTTGTTGTTCTAATGATTGTCCAAATTGCACGGGTATTGCCTCTCTTATTGATACCCCAGCGTATTGTAAAATTCTTGCCACTAAATTATTCACATCATCTTCGGGCAATTCAAAATCTTGATAATCTGATTGTGATTGGTCAAAAACAGGCTCACCTCCAGTTAACGACACATATGTCCACTTAGGGTCTTTAGGGTATCTTATGTATTGACACACTACTCTACCTGTCTGAGAAATAGTAGAGGGATATAATGTTAAAGAATTTTTTTGTAATGTGTAAGCAGGAAAAGTAATATTAGGTGTAGTCAATAAAGATTTATTTAACATAGTAATTTTACTGTGATTTACTTGCTCTGCTTCATTTGTTAAATTAGTAGATTTATAAACTGCATATACTAAAGATGAAGATGTTAAAGAAGCTTGTGTAACCGTTAATTGAGTTTGGCTATCTACTGCACTTACTTGCATATTAGTAACCACACTTCCGGATAATACAATTGAAACTACATCACCCACCGCAACTCCATCAGTTACAAAAGTTGCAGTTGCATCTATTAATGCCGTATTACCAGCTCCTGTGCTTGAAGTAGTTCCTGATGATGTTACTGTACTATAAATTAAAATTTTATTTAATAAATAATAATCAGCACCTGTTGTAGAAGTTGTAGGAACGTTATATATACTGCTTGATGTCCTAGCTAAACTAGATGTTTCAGAAAAAAAATCTATAACTTCTTCTGTGGTTTTTAGACTATCTGCATATCCGGTTCCTGAAACACGAGCGTTTTCTTTATTTATTTGACTGTTATATTCTAAAAAATATTCATCAAATATATCGAGTTGTGCCTGCTTCGCAAAAAGGTTAAAATCAGCCGGGGATATATAACCATAATTATTTTTATTGAGAATTGCTAGTACGGTATTTCTTACAGCATTTATCATTAATTTCTTTTTTTACAAAGATAAACAAAAAAAAAGAGGTCATTAATTTTGACCTCTCTCTATGCTTGTGGGACTTATATATTATATAGTACCTATAGCTACACTTGTAAAAACTAATCCTCCTGCTTTACTTACTGGAATAGTAGCGTCAGACCATTTAGTTTCTTGCGCTTGTACTAAAGCAGAATTAACAGCTTCACCAAAACCAGAAGTTAATCCAGTTCCAGTTACAGTCATTTTATGTGTTCCACTTGTAAGGTAAATCTCTCCAGCAGTTGAGCTGGCTGTTTCAGCATATAGAATAGCATCTACATTTAAGTGTACGTTGCCATCACTGGCAGTATCTAAAGTTATATATTTAGGCATTTGTAAAAAATTTATGTTAAAAAAAAGTTTAATTGTCTTTACAAAGATACAATATTTTAACCTTCGCTTTCTAGCACTGTTTCCAACAGTTTTAAAGACTCAATACCCTCATCACTTTGTAGGTATGAAGCTACAATAAACACAGGGTCTTCGCCAAACGGAACAGTTAACATTTTATTTTTATTAGTTTTTAAATTAAACCATACTTCTTTTTGGTTTTTTCTAAAACCTAATAAACTTTTATCAAAAAATAATTTTACTTGAGATTGTAATTTTAACATAGGGTCATTTATTACTTTCATAAACTCTTCTGGATACCTATTTACATTAACTATCAAATCTCTTCTAAGTTCTGCTGTTGACATTGTTGATGGGTTCACCCCTAATAAAACTCTGGAAATATGCTCTAGTTGAGTAATATCTAGTTTACGAGCTTGTGACTCAGCTTCAAACGCAATATCATATTGTTCTAGTTCTTTAGTAGCGTCTTTTTCTTCATTGACCTCTTCATAAACTTTTGTGTTTAAAGGATGAAGGTATAAAAACTCTTGTAAAACTCTGTTTTCTTTAGGAACTCTTAAAAAACCATCTACAAAGTCAATATGTTCTAAATTGATTTGTCCATCTTGTTCATCTACAAAACAAGACCTTTGATTTTTTGAATATCTAAGTTCTCTGTTAATATTTTTTTTGTCATCCCACCATAAAATTGGTTTTTTGCCTCCAGAGGGAGGAATTATATATGACAAAGGTGCTCTTTCTCGAGTCAATTTATAGACTCTGTCTTTTATTTGATTTTTCATTTTATTAAATTTTATTAAAGTTAAAAAAAGGGAGGCATAAAGCCTCCCTAATAAATATACTACTCTTGGAATAAAAAGAAGTTGTTAGCACCTAAAGTACAAACAGCTCTTTCTGACAAGAAGTTGACCTCCATTGCATCTAAGCTTGAAGTTGCAGCACCGCCAGCAGAACCTGTTATCCAAGTTTTGTAACGTCTGTCTTCAGTTTCAGAAGCTCTGTATCTTACATGTAAGAATGGTCTTTTTGCATTTTTACCTAAAATCTGGTCGTATACTGTAGTAGAACCAGCTGGTACAAGAAGACCGTTAATTCTTCCTGAATTAGCTCCAGTTGGTAAACCACCTCGCATAGTTGGGTCATTTAAGTATTTCCAGTCAGACTTGTAAAAGTCATAACCTCTTCGAAATCCAGTGAAACCTAAGTTTAATGCCATATCTTTATCATTGTCAAATAAACCATAAGATGTACCACCAGCTCCATAAGAATTTTGAGTTGCTAACATATCATCAATGTCAAAGCTAAATTGTCTATCTACAAAAATTACATTTTCTTCAATAGCTCCTTGCTTATCTAATCTTGAAATTACAGCGTCAAAATCTGCTAAAGTAGCAGGGTTACCGCCACCCCAAACATTTCCTCTTGCGTTAACGACATAGAAAATTCCTTCAGAACCTTTGTTACCAACAACATCACCTGTTGTTGCAATAGCTCCGGAACCTGCTTCAGCAGGAACTGCTTCAATCATTGCAGTTTCTATATAGTCATCAAATCTTAAACGAGTTTCATGTTCAGATTTTAAATACCATAAATATCCAGTTGCACCATTTTCAGTTGTTACTTCAACCCATCCAATTTGTGCCATATCAGAACCACTTACCGCATACTTATCTTTTATAATAATTGGTGAATTAGAAAAGATGCTGTCATCTGCTTCTAATGAACCACTCATTCCTACTGAACCTTTTCTAAATTCAGAACCATAAATAAAGACTGTATAAGTAAGACCAGCTCCTCCAATTTGTCCACCAGCTTCATAATAAGCTACATTAAAAGTACCATTTGCGGTGTCAACAGAAGTGACAATACCTTTATTCATACCAGCGCCTGCATTGTCGGAAAGAACAATAGTTTGTCCCACTCTAACTGCAATGCTTCCAGTGTTTGGAATAAGTGTATCATTTACTGTAATAGTAGCTGTATCAGATGCGGCTCCTGAACCAGAAGCACAATTGACATATTTGGTGTGTAATCTTCCTTGTTCTGCCCATTTAATAAGGTCAGAATTGGAAGGCATTTCTGCGCCTACTAATCTAAGAAAAGAGGCTACGGTACGATTACCGTATCTTTCAAACTCTTTTTCATAAGTATCAGGTAGATACTGATTTAAAAAGTCAAAAGTTGTTATATAGTTTGAAACCAACGGAACTTGTTCCGCACTCGGTTGTAAAGCAAAGCCTGGGCTTGCTTGAACTGCTCCTGCCATAATTTTAAATTTTTAAGTTATTTTAATTTGTTAATACTTTTTATTTTGAGACCTCTTCCCGATGAAGGGTTGACGGCTCTTACTTGGAACCCCGCTTTACTTGTTACTTCAGGTGTTTTGCGTTCAGTCATATTTATATTTTTAGTTTTACGCATAACATCTTCCGTAGCATTAGATTTGCCTTGTTCATAAAAGAACTTAGCAAACTTATCAGGATTCGTAGCAATTGTTAAAGCTCTATGGTATCCACCTGCATCTTTAATTAAGCCCTTGTCGTCTAAATATTTTGAAATAAAATTTAAAGGCGTTTCATTGCTTTTTTTAATAGCTGCTGCTTCACCAGGAGAATAAGTTACTGTTTTGTCGTCAAGCACGAAATCAAAACCTTTGAAATCATCAGTAAAAACTTCATCAGTTTTTTTTAAAAACCAACTTCGTTTTATTTTATTCTCTTCTTGTTGAGTTTTAACAGACTCTAAATATTGCCTATACTCTATAAGTTCTTCTTGATTAACGTTTGAATCATCAACTTGCCTTGACTCAAGGGGTTGTTTATACAATTCTTTTTGTTCATTAAAGAACTTTTTTGCTTTAGCAATAGTTCGTTTCTTTGCTAGTTTAGTTTTTTTAACAACTGCTTCATCATCAACTTCTGAGTCATAATTAAACTCCTCCATTAATGAATCAATATCTTCTTCATCTAAACCCTCTCCTTCAGTTGTTTTAATATACTCCCTTAACAAAGAATCAGGCGACATGGCGCTAAAGTCTTTTTGCAAATTTGCATAGTCTTCAATACCACGACCTGTATCTTT
>Ga0114934_10001524_pt1 | contig 15034 bp, 12 predicted proteins | sample 4SBtaG_2_FD_99695 | JGI IMG/M metagenome (GOLD analysis project Ga0114934, IMG submission 99695) | Deep subsurface microbial communities from Kolumbo volcano to uncover new lineages of life (NeLLi) - 4SBTROV10_white metaG | ecosystem: Environmental > Aquatic > Marine > Volcanic ... | reverse complement strand
ATGGGGATTTATTTTACCCTGTTAAGCGCTCTTGCCCTAGGTTTCGTGCCTAAAGAGGCCGCCTCCATCGCCATTATAGGGGGTGCTGACGGTCCGACATCTATTTTTCTTACTGCAAAACTCGCCCCCCACCTGATAGGCCCTATCGCCATTGCCGCTTATTCATACATGGCCCTGATCCCGATCATCCAGCCTCCGATCATGCGCTTATTGACATCCAGAAAGGAGCGGCTCATCCGGATGCCGGAAGATAAGCGGGAAATCTCCCGTAAGGAGTTGCTTATTTTCCCGGTTGTGGGCGTTATTTTATGCTGCTTTCTTGCACCAGCTTCCATCCCGTTGCTCGGGACCTTCTTTTTCGGGAATATCATGAGGGTCTCCGGCGTTGTCGACCGGCTGGCCAAGACGGCAGGGTCAGCCATTCTGGATACGGCCACCATTTTTCTGGGTTTTACGGTGGGAGCCAGCACCCAGGGGGATGTTTTTTTAACACCCAAGTCGGTCGGGATTTTTCTGCTCGGTGCTGTGGCATTCAGTATTGCCACGGCATCCGGTGTGATTTTCGCCAAGATTATGAACCTGTTTTTAAAACATAAAATCAATCCGCTGCTGGGTGCCGCCGGTGTTTCGGCCGTGCCGGGTTCCGCCCGGGAGGTTCACCTGGTGGCACAAAAGGAGGATCCTCATAATTTTCTCCTCATGCACGGCATGGCCTGCAATGCATCCGGGGTTATCGGTTCGGCCATCTGTGCCGGGATACTCTGGAGCTTCATGGTCAGGTAACGCCGTTATGGCCGGTAAACATGCAACATAGTTTATCGATAATTGAATGGCTGCTGTCTGCGTGCGGAAGCCTTTCGGAAAAGACCTGGCCTAGGTTTGACCTCTTTCGGCAGGCCCACGGCGGGGTGTCCGGCACATGGGAAATCCCCTTTGACAGGGCTGTCGCCGGAGGTGCAATGGCCGATTGCGTGGCCTTTGCGTTTGCCGCGGGCTATGGCTCGGCACTTCAGCGCCTGGTTCCATCGATTCCTGCAAACTCTCTCGCATCCTTCTGCATTACCGAAAAAGGGGGCGCCCATCCCAAGGCTATCCGTTCCCGGCTTGAATCGTCCGGAGGCGATGAGGGCAGCGGGAGGATATATATCCTAAACGGCAGGAAAAAATATATCTCCTGCGCCATGGAGGCCGATCTGTTCCTGGTTGCGGCCTCAAAAGGCTTAAAGCCCGGTGGCCGGAACAGCATCAGGATCGTTAAAATCAGGCCCGGCAGCCCGGGGCTTGATGTCGTGCGCATGAAAGATATCGACCTTGTGCCGGAAATCAGCCACGGCGAGATGATTTTAACGGATCTAAGGGTTTCTGAGGAAGACCTGCTTCCCGGTGACGGGTATGCGGACTACATCAAGCCGTTTCGAACCATTGAAGATCTTCATGTATCTGCAGCCATTCTGGCTTATTTATTCAACCGCGCAGTGCGATATGGCTGGGGCAGGGATATCAAGGCAGGTATACTCGCATGTATTGAATCCTTGCGGAACCTGGCTTTACAGGATGTGAATGCCCCTGCACTGCATATCCTTCTCGGCGGGGTATTGGGACAGGTAAACCAACTGCTTTCAAGACTTCAGCCCCTTTGGGATGAGCTGGATGATACGGTCAGAAGCGCGTGGTTGCGGGATAAAAGACTCATGACGATTGCAGACAAGGCAAGAAAGATGCGGTTTGAAAAGGCATGGGAATATTGGCCGAGATGAATCCAGGAAAAAGCCGGACAGGGCATGGAACCAAAGCCGATCGAGATCAGATCGAAAAGCGTCTTGAAGCGCTTTGTGAAAAAATCCTCTCCTTTTTTGATGCTGGTTTTGAAATTACTACGGATATTTCCCACCAGTTGTCCTCCATGTTCGGGTTCGATGCCGAAAAAGACCTTGCACGCCTGTTTGATGATCCGGAATTCATGGCCCCGGATTCCACAGAGGCTGAAATCCTCTGCGATCTGGTCTGTTTTCCGGGTATAGATTTCCAGGCAACCATAGAGCCGCTTCTGTTTTCTGGTCCGCTTCGGGAAGATGAGACTGCAAGTCTTGCTGACATGATCTGTGCTACAAAACCTGTTGCCCGTTTTTTTCTCCCGGCCGTCGCTCCTGGTATGCATGTCGATAGAGTTGAAAAGATGCATGATTTGTCGCACGGGACTTCGGGAAAAAGGTTTTATGAACTGGAAATCACATCCGGGTTCATCGGTCGTTTTTTAAAGAGGCTTAGGCTGTTGCGCGATATTGATGCAGCGGTTGCAAGGGCCGCATCCGACCGGTTTGAAAGAAGCTGCCGAATATCGGATCCGGATTGCGCTATCCTATGGGACGAAAAGGATTTTACGGAAAATCCGCTCATACAAAGCCGCGTCATCCTGAGAAACGGCAGGTTTCGGTTTACAGGCGAGGTTGTTTCCTTTTTATGCGCCCTTTTTGAAAACATACCCGATGAAGCATCGGCTTTTATTTATTTGTTGTCCAATGCAGTAGATTTTCTGGACCAGAGGGCCGGATCAGGGTCTTTGCAGGATGAGTTCATGCGTTATCGCCTGCATCTTCTGAAAATGATCCGGGCAGCGGAACGGACCCAAGAGCGCCTCAACGCAGGCCCCATGGAGGCGCACATGCTCAGCCGTACGCCGATGCCGGCCATAGATACTGCCGCAACCCTCCGGCGCATCAGCGCCTTAGACAGGATCGGCCTTGCGGTATACGGCAGCGGGTATATCCGCAAGGTGGAATTTTGATTGCCTTCAATTGTGATGATCTCGCAAAAAGTCGCTTTGCGCCTTCTATATAACTTAATTTGCGATTTGGTGGTAATAGCGATAAATTCTAAGTGGTTAAATAGGTTTCAGGGGCATTTTTATTAAAGTTATTGATAGGTTCGGTCCAGGGCACGGCCGGGGGGATCACTTCCAAACAAGTCGTTTGCTGATACAGTGGTGATTTTTCATCATGAAAAGCTTTTTGCGAGTCCGTCATTTGTGATGATCGGTTGAAATGTCTCGTGAATACATTGTTCCATTAGTCGTATCGTGATACATTATTTGGCGATATTTAAAAGTTGTGGCATGAACGGATTCTGTCCTGAACGAACAGGATGCTGAACTACCCTCAGGGACCTTCCCATAAGCATTATGTATATGATATTTTATCGGCTGCTTTATATGTCTGGCATGATAATTGAATATATCGGTCCATGAGAATATCCTCATAATTTTTAATCTATGTAAATAAAGGAGTATGAAATGGCGAAGGTATTGATTTGTTATGCTAGCAGGACCGGAAATACTGAAAAAATGGCCGAATTTATCGCAGAGGGGGTACGTTTTACCGGGAATCAGGCAGAGCTTAAGAAAGTCAACGAGATCAAAACGGCAAAGGATTTGGGAGGCTTCGAGGGGTATATATTCGGATGCCCGACATACCACCGGGATATGACGGCCGGCATGAAGCAGTTTTTGTTTGTTGCCGAAAAGGCCAACCTGTGGGGAAAAATCGGGGGAGCCTTCTGCTCCTATACCCATAGCGGAGAGTCGGGTCCCATGCTTTATGACACAATGCTTCACGTGTTTAAGATGGACATGGTTGACTTAGGCCCGTTATCCCTGAAGGAAGGCATTATATCCGCTCAGGACGGAATCAAGGCCTGCCAGGATTATGGCCGGGCCGTTGGGGAAAAATTGCAATAACAAAGGAACTGGTTTCGCGCCGGGAAGACGCTATGTGCCGTCTGCCCGGCCACGAGATGTCCGGGGTTTAAAGGCGTGGGTGGAAAACCTGAAATTTTTCAGGTTTGTTTTCATTTGCCATCTATTTGCTTTCTTGCGAATTGCCGGCCTCTTTGCAATCGGTATGAGGCTCTGCGGTATTCCTGACTGTTTTGTATATTTTCGGAAAATGAATATCAAAGCTTGACGGAGAGATGTTTCCCACCTCTATGAATTTTACGACGATTTCCTTTACTGTTTTGAGAATCAGTTCATCTTTTTTGCTCATAGGGCCTCCAGAGGGTTTTTATAAAACGATCATTTTACCTTAGCATATGGCAGCCGCCCGGGCAAGCTTTCCTTGACAGTATTGCGCCGGGGGCAGTATACTGACTGCAAATGACAAGTTTTGCCGATTATTGCAGGCGACAAGGAAGCATAGGAGTCTCATGATGATGCTTAAAAAAAATCCGGCAGGGAAAATAGGGCGAAACGATCCATGTCCCTGCGGAAGTGGTTTGAAATACAAGAAATGCTGTCTTAAGAAAAATAAACCTGTATCCGGCCCGGATTATCTTAAGAAAACGTATCTGGAAAAATACGGTATCCGGTTGAAGGAAAAACACGAAATAGACGGAATCCGCGAGTGCGGCCGCCTGGTGGTTGAAACCCTCGATTTGGTGGAGAAGATGATTGAACCAGGCATAAGCACCGATGAAATCAACCGTGTTGTTCATCAATTCGCCATCGATCACGGAGCAAGGCCTGCTCCTTTAAATTACAAGGGATTTCCCAAGAGTGTATGCACATCGGTCAATGATGTCGTATGTCACGGTATCCCCGGGGACCGGGTGTTGGAAGACGGGGACATAATAAACGTGGATGTCACCCATGTGTATAAGGGTTTTTTCGCCGATGCCAGTAAGACATTTTTCGTGGGTACACCCGGGAATGACGCGAAAAAGATTGTCGATGTGGCGGCGAATTGCCTCAAGCAGGCGATGACAATGCTCGCTCCCGGAAGGACCATCGGCGACATTGGATGGGCCATCCAGCAATATGCCGAGAACAGGGGGTGTTCTGTTGTCCGGGATTTTGTGGGACACGGCGTAGGCTGCGAATTTCACGAGCCGCCGCAGGTCCCGCATTACGGGAAAAGGGGGACAGGAACGGTGCTCGTTGCCGGCATGGTATTTACCGTGGAGCCGATGATCAACCTGGGAGGCCACGAATTGTATATCGAAAAAGACGGGTGGACCGCGGTGACCTCGGATCATTCCCTTTCGGCCCAGTTTGAGCAGACATTTTTGATAACCGATAGTGGATTTGAAAGCCTGACCCCCTTTGATCTGTGATTCAGGCCGAAGTCGGCGGGTTTGAGATTTTCAAACAATTTTGCTGAAAAAGGAGGATGTCATGAATAACCGGAGGGATTTTTTAAAGCTCACGTTCGGTGTCGCGATTGCAGGTATTGTTGGTTCCAAAGCGGCTTTTGCGGATTCTGGCGGAAAAGCGGCGTTTCCCGCAGGGGTGGTCTATACCAGGGAGAATCCCGGCCGCTGGGCGGCGAAAGTCGGATCCCACCTGCCGCAGGTTTCGGTGAGCGGCAGAAAGGTTACCGTCACCACAAAGCATCCCATGTCTGAAAAACATTACATCGTCCGGCATACGCTGGTGGCCGAAGACGGAACGATTCTGGGTGCAAAAACGTTTTATCCCACGGACAAGAAGGCGGTATCCGAATTCGAAGTGCCTGCGGGCATTACGGCTTTTTATGCCACGAGCTTCTGCAACCTCCATGACTTCTGGGTGCTTAAGTTTGCAATGCCAGCTTGATGGGTTATATCCGGGGCCTTAAACCAGGATCCCTTTGTTGTGAACAGTTTAAACTTTTTTGCATCCAGGTTTTGGCCTTGATTCTCGGGGTATTAGAAATTCTGTAATCGTTTACAGGCCACCTCATCTGCTTTGCTCCCGGTCATTCGAACTACGACGAGCAGACCTTCTTTACCGGCGCCTTGCCTTTTACGCACCCTTAAACGATCAGCCTGTTTTGATGTGTTATCGGTTTTTACTTAGAACCATTTGTTCGGCTTTAATAAGGGTACACAATGAAAAGAAAAGAGGCTTTAAAATTAATTTCAGAGAAACTGAAAGATGGTAAAACAAAACCGGAAATTTATAAAGAGCTTTCATCTAAAGTAAAATTCAAGTCTGATTTGATCAAATACTTGGCAATGGTTCCAAACAATGAGGACAGGATTAAATATAATGGCATTAACAAAATTCTTTTTTTCCTCCTGATATTTATTTCATTATCAAAGATTATTTTCTCTGCATTAATTTTAAGCCGTATATCCCTTTTTGCCCTTCCGTTCGCGCTTCTTGTACCTTTTTTGAGCTTATATTTTGCTTATTCTGTATGGAATTTTAGGGGAAATATGTATAGGCCCCTTGGTATGTTAGCGTTTGCTGGCTTGCTTAAAAGTTTATCAAATATTGATCAAATTGCTTCATATAATTGGCTGGATATTACGATTGAAATATCATTTTACATACCCACAATCTTGGTCATAATTTTGGCCTTTTATATAGGGACAAAAGCTTTCCCATATTATGGTTTTTGGGGAAACTTGAAAGAAAAAGAACTGAATCTATTAGCCTAACAAAAGCATTGAGAGGAACTGGAAAAAGCTGCGCGCCCTTCGGTTGCACCACTTTTCCCAGCCCCTCATGCTCGGCGATCGGTTGCGGAATTTTCCGGATTGATTTGCAATATCCCAATGGTTGGGATAAACTGCCGAAGATATACGAATGTTCGTCTCGGCGCGAGTAACGGTCTTGGTTTTTTCGAAGTGTTGTTTTCGAAGATAAGCACAAATTATCTATAATCCTTCCAAATAAGTCGTTTACAACCGTTTGAAATAATTAACGAGTTATTTGCTGATACAGTGGTGATTTCCCACCATGAAAAGCTATCGGCTAGGTGTGAAAATTTGTGATCGATATCGTCATATTGGGCCTGGCCCTGGCGCTAGCCCTGATAAGCGGACGGGTGGCCGCATTTTTTCGGATTCCGAGGGTAAGCGGGTTCATGCTGGCGGGGATTTTGATGGGCCCTTCAGTGTTCGGCCTGCTCACCCGTCGACATCTGGCGGCTTTTGTTCCCATCAGTGAGGTGGCCCTGGGACTTATCGCTTTTTATATAGGATCCGAGTTTGAGGCTTCCCACTTCCGGCGATTGAAAAGAACCGTTTCCTATTTTTCTTCCGCTGAGATCATTACCACTTTCACCCTGGTTCTGGTCACCTTGCTGACAGTTTTTTACCAGGCGCCTGCCATGGCTTTTATGCTGGCAATTCTGGCCATTGCCACCGCTCCGGCCGCGACTCTTCTGGTTATCCGGGAATATGACTCCGAAGGGCCCCTGACCGATCATCTGCTGGCCATGGTCGGGCTGAACAACCTGGCCTGCATTCTGGCCTTTGTCGTGGGGCTGGAGACTATTGAGCTTATGACTTTAGGCCCTGATTTTTCCTGGGCAGCCGTTGCCATGGAGATGGCACCAAGCTTGTTGATCCCACCTGTTTTGGGAATTGTGCTTGCCCTGTTGCTGCAATTTGCCCTGCGCTGCAAACCGGAACAAAACGAGATTCTGATCCTCTCCCTGGCTGGGGTGATGCTGGGTGTCGGGCTTTCGCATTATCTTTCGGTCTCCCCTATGCTTACCAGCCTGGTCATGGGTGCTGTTCTGATCAATTTTTGCGACCGGGCCCGGATGATCATTGAAAGGCTAAAGCAGGCCGATTACCCTTTTTATGCCTTGTTCTTTGTATTGGCCGGCGCCGGTATACACCTTGAAATGCTCCCGGAAATCGGGGTTGCCGGCGGCCTGTATATTCTATCCAGGTTCGGAGGGAAAATACTGGGCACCTGGTCTGGGAAAAAATGGGTCCGGGCGACTGAACCAAACAGTATTTATCTGGGAATGGGTCTTATGTCGCAGGCTGGACTAGCCATCGGGCTTTCCTCCTGGGCGGCAAGGGAACTCCCGGCCCTTGGAGCCCCCCTTGAGGCGATAATTCTCAGCACCACAGCCGTATTCGAGATAATTGGACCCGTCCTGACGCGCTTTTGCCTTATCAGGGGCGGTGAGGTCAGGATCGTAAAATTGCTCTCATCCATGAGATTCGGCGGTTTTAAGGCTGAAATGCACCTGCTCGCCGACCGCATCCGGGAGGCCTTTGGGATGAAAAGGAGTTTTCAGAAGGCCGATTTTTCCGGTCCGATTCTCGTAAGGCATTTAATGCGCTATTATATTGACACTATTCCTCAGAGAGCTACGCTGGACGAGATCGTCAAGATCATCGAGCGCAGTCGATACAGCATGCTGCCGGTCATCGGGGAAAATGGCGGATGGATCGGAATGATTTTTTTGGCCGACATACTGGACCTGTTTTTCAACAAAGAATTGGGGCGCTTGATCATTGCCCAGGACATCGCGCAGGATATGGCCGTGGTATCACCGGAATTCAGCCTGAACGATGTAATGGAGGCATTTGAAAGAGAGTCTCTGCCATTCCTGCCGGTGGTGGAACTTGGAGGGGATCGGCGTTTTCTGGGAGTCATCCATCGGCGTGACATCGACCTGTTTCATTTGGAAAAGCAAAAAGGCAATCAATGAAGTCGAAAGGGTATATTGTGCTTTAAAACCTTTCCTGGTTTTTAAAGGGGGGATATACGTCACCCATGAAAGCAGGGTCACCATAAAAGCATGCACGTCTGAAAAGAAACCCCTTTTTTGCCTATAACGTGGTTATCGTACCGCCTTGGTAGTCTTTTGCATTTTTTCGTATCATCTCTGCTGAACCTGTCACCTGTCAGGATATATTCCCCGGCTTTTTCTTTAACCTCCCCATTTGCCAGGGGCTCATTTTGCGTATCGCGGACATGAAACCTTCTGTTCTATTCCGTGTCAAGGAACCAAGCCGAAGGTTTCATGCCGGGCCCGTTTGGTTCCCGGCATGGGAAGGCTTAAATTTCCGGCCGCTGTATATCCAAAACGGTAAGTCCTGTTGATCAGAACCGGTGGTTTTTTGTCAACCCCGACCCCGGCAAACCGTCCTGGTAACATCCCGTGAACGTGAAAAGGATGCGAGGGAGTCGAAATTCATCCCTCTTTGTTAAGTGACAGGCCGCTTTTGATAGTTTGTGGTCAAGCGCTCCATTTGCCGCCATCCGTTTTTTTGTTTGCCGTTTTTGAACAAGGTTTTATTATCTTCCGTAAGCAGGGAGAATAATTTCATGCGATTGAAAAAAGGCTCATGAAAACCTTTTCCATCATTGTATCTAAGGCGGGCAATCTGCCGGTTAAGAAAATCTTTTTCTATTAAAAACCTTGATTTTGATCCGTACACCGGAAAAGTATTGATTCATTTGGTTTTAGCTGATAACGACGTTTGCCGGATGATGATTTTCCGATTAATTGGATTTTTATGGGGTGTTTAGCCTCTTTATATTCCAAATTTCAATCAGATGAGAGAGGAAAAGGATGAAGGCTTCTATTTACATGATTTTGGCTGGATTATTGATATCGCTTTCTTTCGTCGGGTGCTCCAGAGACAATGACCAGACAGTGAAAGAGATGAATGCAGAAGCTATGAAACTGGCTAAGGCCGGTCAGCACGGCAGGGCACTGGAAAAGGCCAGGGAGGCCTTGAAGAAATTGGATGAGATGGACGGATCTGATTTCGCCGACCGGGTTAACAGCCTTGAAATTATGGGGTTGATGTATCAGGCTTTAGGGGAGCAGGAAGACGCAGAGATCGCCTTTTTGCGTGCGTTATCTGTTGTCAGGAAGTATGCCGGACCCAACAGCGTCGAGGAAGTCAAAATCACTAACAATCTGGCAGGACTGTATTATGCCCAAAATCAGTATGATCTGGCTCTCTCCTTTTTTAAAAAATCCTTGTCTAATGGTGAAAAAGTCTTTCCGCCGGGAGATCCACGGCTGGAGGTAATGCGAAAGAATATTAAAGCGTGCGAAGAGAAGAAGAAGGATCTTGCAGCAGCACGGGATGAGGGTAAAAAGACTGCCCCGTCAGCCGGCGACACGGATAAAGCCGCTAAAAGCGAGGCCGCACCGGGGCCGGGTCTTGATGAAGACTCGGCTGCGGCTGATAATTCCAAATCTGTTGCAAAGACAAAGAGTGTAAATTTCGCTTACGATATGGTGCCGCAGAAAGTGAAGGATTCCGTTGTTTCACAGATGGCCAGGCAGAATATTTTTATATCGGATTTAGAACCCAAGCCCCTGGTTCCGATTGACGATAAGGGCGTGGTTTTCCCATATCATGCATTGAAAAAAGAAAAGGGAAAGACCCAGGAGGTTGTTGTGCTGTTTGCCGCGATCAAAAATCCCGAAAAAGCCGATGCCTATGTTTTTAAGCAGTGCCGGTTGATATCAAATGCTAGTTATTTGTCAGCCCTGGAAAAGGGCGGTGTCGTCCAGTTGAAGCAAGAGCTTAAGGAGGTCTTTCCGAGCCTTTATAGATAGACAGGCCCGTAATGAAAAATCACAGATATTTATTGGTTTGTATTTTTCTTGCAATATCAACGATTGCTGTTTACCGGCAAGTTTCGGGCTATGGCTTTGTCCATTTTGACGACAATGAATACGTGTATGAAAATCCGAATGTCATAACCGGATTTATGCCGAATAATATCAATTGGCATTTACGGCGTTTCATTCGAACAACTGACATCCGCTGACATGGTTATCCCACATGGCAGATTGCCAGTTGTTTGGTCTTGATCCGGGGATGCATCATTTAACAAACCTTTTTTTCATATTGCCGATTCAATCTTACTTTTTCTGATCCTTTTTCGCATGACCGGGTGCATTTGGAAGGCCGCCTTCGTGGCCGCCCTTTTTGCCCTGCATCCTCTCCATGTTGAATCAGTTTCGTGGATATCCGAGCGGAAGGATGTGCTGAGCACATTTTTCTGGATGCTCGCCATCTGGAGTTATGCGCGTTATGTGAACGCCAAGACTTTTTTAAGCTATATTCCGGTCTTTCTGTTTTTCGTATCGGGCCTGATGAGCAAGCCGATGGTAGTAACGCTGCCGTTTGTTTTGCTGCTTCTCGATTTCTGGCCTCTTGACCGTCTGTCCCGATTTTCTTCCACAAATTCCCGTACCTCGCCGATATTTAAGCTTGTTCTTGAAAAGACGCCTTTGTTTTGTCTCATCCCCGTCTCGTGCATCCTGACCTTTTATGCGCAGAAACATGGTGGGGTTGTTAAATCCTTGGCGATCTTTCCTTTGCACTTAAGAATTGAAAATGCACTGGTCTCCTATGTTCTATATCTTTTCAAGATTGTTTTCCCGATAAAACTCGCGTTTTTATACCCTTACCCATCTGCTTTCCCGGCATGGAAAACCGGCGGGGCTTTTTTGTTGCTGACCTTCATATCGGCCGGTTTCATTCTATTGGCAAGAAGGATGCCGTATCTCATAATTGGAAGCAGACCGGTCTCTATCCACTTATAGTCGGTTTTTTCGCCGGTTGAGGGATGCGAGAATTTTGCGGTTGGCCTTGTAGATCCGGATAAAGGCATCATAGAGAAAATCATAGGTTTTTCGTGTGCCCTCGTTAGGGTAAAAGGTCCGGTCGTATTCCATCAAGCCCGGGATCTCATCAAATTTCAGCAGGCCCAGGCCGACTGCGGCGATAAATGCTGCGCCGCGGGCGTTGGCCTGCCTGGGCGCCTTTGCACGACGGATTTCCCGGTCCAGCACGTCTGCAAAGATTTGACACCAGGCGTCCGACTGAGCCCCGCCGCCGATGATTGTAATGGGTTCAAGCCGTTTTCCCACGAATTTTTCAACGTACTTGAGGCTCCACCTGGTATTGAGGGCAACCCCTTCCATAACGGCCCGGATCAGGTGGGCCTTAGTGCATGTCTTTGTCATGTTGTAAAACCCGCCTCCAAGAAGGGGGTCATCCACCGGCGTTCGTTCCCCGTTCAGCCAGGGCAGAAAGATCAGGCGGTCTGATCCCGGCGGCACTTGCGCTGCGAATTCCTCGATCCGATCAAACGGATCGCCCTCCTCTTTACAGAGGCGCCCGTCATGAAAGAATAGGTTGTTGAACAGAAAATCGAGGCATCCGGCGGCCATGTCCTGCTCGTTCACCGACTGGTACCGGCCGGGGATAGCCGTTGGAAACGATGCGATGGAGTGAAATACATCTGTCTTTTTAAACGGCACCACCGCCTGGAGCCATGATGATGTGCCGATATAAAGATGGGCGGAAAAATCATCCACGGCGCCGGATCCGACACATGCGGTCTGGTGATCCGGGGAGCAGGACACGACCCGGGTTTCGGGCGGAATCCCGATTTTTTCCGCAACTTTGGGCAAAAGTGTTCCTATGATATCCGTGGGCGCAACCAGGGGCGGAAGCTTTTCCGCATCGATGCCGGAAGCGGAGATCAGTGCCGGGTCGTAATGGATGCGGTTTGGATCGCGGATATCGGTTAGCCAGAAAAGCTGCACTGAATCAAAAGATGCGGCAAAGGACCCCGTAAGGCGCAGGTTCAGGTAATCCTTGCTCGGCAGGAACATGTGGGTCTTTTCGTAAATGTCAGGATGTTCATTCTTTATGAAAAGGATGTGAGCGATATCATCCTTGCCGGAAAGGGTTGGACCGCCGCCGGTCTTGGGGAGCCATTTCAAGATCATGGGAAGGCCGTAGCCCTCTATGCTCGGAAAACCGGACACGAGTTTCTTGACATAAGGCGCGCCCCGGGAGTCCATCCAGGTTATTGCGCATCCGATATTTTTCCCGTTTTTGTCCACGCAGACCGTCGTGGAGAAGGTGCTTGAAACCGCAATGGCAACGAGACGGTCCTTTACCCCGGGATTGTGTTTTATAAGACTCGATGCAGCCCTTACCAATGCCTTCCACCAGTCTTCCGGGTTCTGCTCCGCACCCCCGTTCGGGATAAAATAGATGGGTGTTTTTTCAAACGCAAAATCAATGATACGGCCGGCAACAGAGACAAGCGCCGCCTTGATGCCCGATGTCCCGTGGTCGATCGCGAGGATAAGTTCCTTGTCGTTCATGCCGTTTTCCCGTCTGCAAGGTGAATCAAATTGTAACCGTCACAGGGTTTGAAATAAAAAGCTTTTCATGGTGAGAAATTACCATTGTATCAATAAATAATTTGTTAATCATTTCAAATAGTTGTAAACGACTTATCTGGAGGCTTTTCATGGTGGCAAATTACCACTATTTCAGCAAATAACTCATTTTTCGTTTCAATTTATGGAAAACGAATTATTTGGAAGCCGGTTACAGGCCGGCATACGGTGATCATTTACAGGGGGCGTAAGATACAAGGCGACGGGATCAGACTTGATTTTCGCTTTTCATGTGCCCGGAAACAGGGCAGATGATGATCCGTGCAAACGATTGCATAAAATTTAAGGGGATGGGGGCGTTCGGGATCTATATGTCTATGCGCCTTACGTTTCCGGTATCGTCTACCTCCTCTACGATAACGCCGGAAAATGAAGTTTCGTCTTTTGCTTTTTTATCCAGCCCCATGACCGCAGATATCAGGGAGATGAAATCTGTCGGATTGATGCAGCCTTCCGGCGGGAACACACCCTTTTCAGTTATTTTTCCCTCTGCAAGCAGGATCGCGCCCATGGCAGCCGGGATACCGGTCCCTTCGCCCAGGGCCTCGCTTTTCGATGCCATGTGAAACCTGTAACTTTTCTGTTTGCCTTCCTTTTTGCCGGAAACCACCACGGAGCAGCATCCCCGCTGTTTCCCGAACCCGGTTTCCCTTAGTATCCGTTCCCGTTCCCTGATGATGTAGGCCACGGCGAACTCGGCCGGTATAACGGGCCGTCCGCGCACCATGACCGCATCCTGGCTGTCGAGCCCAAGGCGGCAGATATCCATGGTCAGGGCAAAGTATTCATCCGGCAGCACCGTGCCGCGGTTTGTCACCCGTTTTACAGGTATGTATTTCGGAAGCGTGATCTGTTCCGGGTGGGGGTAGGGGTAGACTTGAATGTTTTTCCCGATCATGGGAAAGTCAAAGGTCGTTCGTAGGGCCTTCCCGTCCGGTTCAAAGAATTTTACGTATTGGAGCCTTCCGTCTAAAAACATCGGGATATCGATGCGCATGCAGTGGAACCGGTGGCCTATGACCCCCTCGCCCTCTTTGGGTTCCCCGCCGTGAGCATGAAATATGTCTATGGCGTCGGTCTCGTCCAGGAGGTTGTCTGCCGCGAATTTCGCCAAAAGATTCGTGGCCCCGGGAGAGCTGCCGATCCCTATGACGGCGGTAATGCCCGCGGCCTTGGCATCCTGATCCATTTCGAGAATTGATTTTGTTACATCGACGTCGTCGCATACATCCACATAGTCGATTTTTTCCTCAATAACGGTTTTGAGTATGGTTTTTACGGTTTTGTAAAAAGGCCCGATGCAGTTTACCACAAGCCCGGCCCCGGCCACGGCATCGCGTATGCTCTGCCGGTTTCCGGCATCGACGAACACGGCTTCGGTCCCGGTTGTTGTTTGCGCAAGAGCCCTTGCGCGTTCTATGTTTATATCCGCTATGATCACCTTGGAAAAGGTATCCATGCCGGCAAGCGTCTTTACCGCCACGCTCCCCACGGCCCCGCATCCTCCCAGCACAACGACTTTTTTGCCCATCTGCCTTTCCTTTTATAATATTGTTGAATCTATGGACGAGATTAAATTTAACTAAGTTAATTTGAAGGCCGTGTCAATACGAAAATGGGGCTATTATGTCTTCTGTTTGAAATGATTAACGAGTTATTTCCGATACAGTGGTGATTTGTCACCATGAAAAGCTTCCAAATAAGTCGTTTACAACTGTTTGGAATGATTAACGAGTTATTTGCAGATTCAGTGGTGATTTGTAACCATGAAAAGCTTTAAATGAAAAAGACCGGGCTTGGGAAACGGGTATGCTTACCTTACCAGTTCAGCACTCTGTGCAGGGATCCAGCAGGTGCGGCCGTCAGCAAGGCGGATGTTTTCCCACCCTCCCCTTTTTTCTATAAGCACGAATTCGGTTCCTGCATGAAGGGGATGAGTGAAAGACTTGGCATAGGATTCGCCGTTTCCCTTGCGGGCCGTGACGGATTTTTCCACGATAACCCCGCGCCTGATCGTCTTTTGGGCATATGAGGTCGCAACAAGGGATGAGCCGAACATGATCGACAGAAAGACT
>Ga0114934_10001522_pt1 | contig 15038 bp, 17 predicted proteins | sample 4SBtaG_2_FD_99695 | JGI IMG/M metagenome (GOLD analysis project Ga0114934, IMG submission 99695) | Deep subsurface microbial communities from Kolumbo volcano to uncover new lineages of life (NeLLi) - 4SBTROV10_white metaG | ecosystem: Environmental > Aquatic > Marine > Volcanic ... | reverse complement strand
TGGGATAAGGGGTAAGAGGTAAGGGGAAGTAACCGGACCTAAAGCCCCTCGAGAGTATATTATGGTGTTTAAGCATATCGATATATACAAAAGGGCCTGCTAAAATGTGTGAGCCGGGCACCCCTTTTCTATAAATATACAGTTTTTGTGTAGGACTAAAAAAACATTATCGGATTTGCCAACAAAGTTTTTCAACAGCCTGTTCACCTATAACTGTTTTGTATCCATTTATTCTTGACCTTTTAAACTATACTACATATACTTAATTAAAATTATAAATAATTTTCAGGAGATAATATGAAAAAAAGCATATCATTATTGTTAATATTGTTTATTTTGGTTGCAATACCTGCATTTTCAGGAGAAACTCCAAAAAATATTATATTATTTTCAATAAATGGACTGGACAATTCCAGTCTCAGTTTGGCAAGAATGGCTTTATGTGGCCCTTATGGGAAACTTAATCTTGAAAAGATAAATAAAGGTGGATATTTAAGCACATATTCCTTCGATTCATGGATTTCAGACAGTGCTTCAGCAATGTCAACTATTTCAACAGGTGAAAGAGCAAATAATGGCGAACTTGCATTGGATTCACTTGGTGCAGTAAAACCCACTATACTTGAAATTGCTAAAGATCAAGGTAAAGCAATCGGTATAGTCGCAGACTGTAGATTAACATATGCACCTGTAGCTGCATTTTATACTCATTCAACAAATAGATTTCTAGAATCTAATTTTGTGAAAGACCTTATCACTCTGGAACCAAATCTTATTTTTGGTGGTGGAAAAGATATGTTTCTACCAAAATCTTTAGGTGGCATGAGGGCAGATGGTCTTGATTTTATTAATTCTTCAATTAAAAAGGGATATAAAATTCTCTCTAATAGATTGGATTTAGTCAAATGCAGTCAGCTTTCTTCAAAAGTACTCGGAATATTTACATCAGATCATATGAGTTATAATATAGACAGGCCTGCTGATGAACCTTCTTTCAATCTTATGGTGGATAAAGCACTTAAAATTTTACCAGGAAAAAGTGATAAAGGCTTCATCCTTATTATTATTGCTGATAAAATATCATCCGCTCTTAGAAATCACGATGTCAAAGGATTTGTTAATCAATTTTCAGAGATAGACTCATCTATAGGGGAAGTACTTGCATATCAAAGACTTCATTCAAATACTTTTGTATGCATATTCTCTCCATATTCTACCTGCCCACCCTTTATCGGAGACAGATCTAGTTTAAATTATCTTCCAAATATCAAGTGTTCTACTGATTATATGGCATCAAAAATAGACGCTTCCGGCGAAAATGTTGGATGGGTTCTTGAAAGATATGCATCAATAAATAAACTTACAGAAAAAGAAAAGAGTAAAATATTTTATAATCTGAAAAATGAATTTCTTTCAATTTCAATAGGTGATATGCTTGCAAGAAGGATGGGTATATATTTTCTTTCACCTGAGGATCAAAAAAATCAATCTGATACTTTCGGTAACAGCACTCAAACTACACCATTTTTCGTAGTAGGACCAGGTGCAGAAGATTTTGATTTTTTTATTTCCAATTATGATCTAGGTAAAAAATTTATATCTTTTATAAAAGACTAATATGTTTAAATTTGGCAAACTCCTTATAGGTGGACCCTCTACAGTTTTTATAGCAGAAATCGGTTTGAATCATGATGGTTCTATAGATCAAGCTGAAAAAATGATAGAAGAAGCATCAAGAGCAGGTGCAGATATTGCAAAATTTCAGATGATAATACCTGAAAGATTGTTTGCTTCTTATGATACAGATGATTTTTCAGGAAAATCACTCATAAATTTTTTTAAAAAATACGAATTTCCTAACTTATGGCTACCAAGATTAAAAAAATGCTGTGAAAAGAATAATATTGAATTTTTGGTCACTCCATTTTATGAAGAAGCAATAGAAATACTCGAAAGAACTGGTGTTTATGGCTATAAAGTAGCATCATTCGAATTATGGCATACTCCTTTACTTAAAAGGATAAAGTCAACAGGAAAGCCTGTTTTCATTTCAACAGGAATGGCAGAAGAAGATGATCTTTTCAAAATATATAAACTTTTCGGGGAATATCCACTTTCAATGTTTCAGTGTATAAGCCTCTACCCTCCTTCCCCTGATGACATGAATCTTCTTACAATAAAAAGAATTTCAGAACTATTCCCAAATTATGTAACTGGTTTTTCCGATCATTCCCATGAACTAACTGCTGTTATCTCTGCTGTGACACTTGGTGCAAAGATCATTGAAAAACATTTTACACTTGATAAGCAACTTCCTGGTGCAGACCATGCAATATCATTAAATCCCCAAGAATTTTCAAACATGGTAAATGAGGTCAAAAAACTTGAAAGAATGTTTGGAATTCCTTTAAAAACACGCCAAAAAAGTGAAATCAATGCATATATATATGGACGAAGAAGTATTTTCTGTATTAAAGATATTAAAAAGGGTCAAAAGATTACGGCCGAAAATATTGACTTTCTTAGACCGGGTACTGGATTAAAACCTGAAATGTGGAATATTATAGAAGGGAGAATTGCATCAAAAGACTTAAAGGCAAATAATCCCATAAATTATGGCGATTTTTGGTGACCGGTATACTTTTTTCTTGAAATTTAATTAACTTTCCTTTTAAATAATTAAAATGCTAAAGGATTTAGTAAATCCACACATCTTTTATATTACATAAATGTAATAGCGATAGTAGGGCGTGTACATTTTTATGTATCCTGCTATCCATAGGATGGAGGCAAAACAAATGAATGGAGGGCTGTAAATGGCTAACACAAATGTATTAATGAAACACCTGCTTGAATCAGGTGTACACTTTGGGCATCAGACAAGACGCTGGAATCCTAAAATGAGCCGTTATATTTTTACTGAAAGAAATGGTATACACATCATTGATCTTCAGAAAACGGTAAGAAACATCTCAAAAGCACTCTCTTTTGTCAGAGAAGTAACTTCACAAGGCGGAAAAATACTTTTCGTAGGAACAAAAAAACAGGCTAAACTTGCAATCTCTGAAGAAGCAAAAAAATGCGGAATGCCTTATGTAGATCAGAGATGGCTTGGTGGTACACTGACTAATTTCAAAACCATAAAACCCAGGATTGATTATCTAAATAAGCTTGAAGCTATGGAAAAAAATGGTGAAATAGCAAAAATGATAAAAAAAGAACAGGCAGTAATCAGAAGAGAACTCTTCAGACTTAGAAAATTCTTTGGTGGTATTAGTCATATGTCGAGTATCCCTGATGCTTTATTCGTTGTAGATATCAAGAGAGAAGAAAGTGCTGTCAAAGAAGCAAAAATTCTCAATATCCCTATTATAGCAATATTAGACACAAACTGTGATCCCGATAATATTGATTTCCCCATTCCCGGAAATGATGATGCTATCAGAGCAGTAAAATTAATTTCCAGCTATATTGCTAATGCATGCATTGAAGGGCAGGAAGGAAAAATCGACGAATATGAAAAAGAAGATGAGACGGAGGAAAAATAATGAGCAAGAATATTGATGCTAATTCTGTTAAAGAACTGAGAAACATTACTGGTGCTGGATTTATGGATTGTAAAAAAGCACTATCAGAGGTTAATGGTGATATTGAAAAAGCTGTAGATTATCTTAGGAAAAAGGGCATTTCAAAGGCTGCAAAAAAGGCCACTAGAGAAGCTACAGAAGGCTATATTGGTAATTATGTACACATGAATGGAAAAATAGGAGTTATTGTAGAATTAAACTGTGAAACTGATTTTGTAGCTAGAAATGAAGAATTCAGAACACTTGCCAAAGACATTGCCATGCATATTGCTGCATCAAAGCCACAATATATTAAGCCAGAAGATATCCCTGAAGATATAATAAACAAAGAAAAAGAAATCTTTTCAGAACAGCTTAAAAAAAGCGGAAAGCCTGAAAATCTTATTAATAAGATAATCGAAGGAAAAATAAATAAATTTTTCGAAGAAATCTGTCTTCTTGAGCAACCCTTTGTTAAGGAACCTGAAAAAAAAGTAAAAGAACTTATTTTTGAGAAAGTAGGAAAAATGGGTGAAAATATTCAAATAGGAAGTTTTAAAAGAATAGAAATCGGAAAAGAATAATGAATTTTAAGCGAATTCTTCTTAAACTTAGCGGAGAAGCACTTGGGGGTGAAAGCGGTGAAGGTCTTTCACCCTCTTTTTTAAAAAAACTCTCAGAAGAAATCGTCAAGATTTCTTCTGCAGGTATACAAATAGGTATTGTAATAGGTGGAGGAAATTTTTTTAGAGGAATTAATGCAGAACAGAGTGGTATGGAAAGAACAACAGCCGATCATATTGGAATGATGGCCACAATAATAAATTCTCTGGCTCTTAAAGATATGCTGGAACAATTCGGTCAAACTGCACTTGTATTTTCTGCACTTGCTGTACCAAGTGTATGTGAAACTTATACAATCTCTGTTGCAAAAAAATATCTTTCAAAGGGAGATATATGTATTTTTGCAGGTGGCCTAGGTGAACCATATTTTACAACAGATACAGCAGCGGCTCTCCGAGCAATAGAAATAAGAGCCGATGTTTTATTGAAAGCAACTAAAGTAGATGGAGTATATGACAAAGACCCCGAAAAATATCAAGATGCCTGCCTTTTTCCTGAAATTTCATTTTCGGATGCACTTAAGATGAACCTTAGAGTTATGGATCAGACTGCATTTGCACTATGCAGTACAAACAATATGCCTATAATCGTATTCAATCTTCGCAATATAGAAAATATTTCAAAAATAATTGCCGGAGAAAAAGTAGGAAGCATTGTTAAGGAGGTTGTAAATGCTTAAATCTATTTATAAGGAAATGGAAGAAAAATCTCAAAAGACTATAGAAGCTATAGAAAAAGAATATCTTGGAATTAGAACTGGAAGAGCCAATCCAGCTATACTTCATCAGGTAAAGGTAGATTATTATGGAAGTCCTACTCCTATTAATCACCTTGCTGGAATTGGTGTACCTGAGCCTAGACTTCTTGTAATCAATCCATATGACAAGACAATAATAAAAGAAATAGAAAAAGCTATTATTGCTGCAAACCTTGGCCTAAATCCTGCTTCGGATGGAAAGACTATAAGGGTTGTTATTCCTGCACTTACTGAAGAAAGAAGAAAAGAGCTTGTAAAAATGGTTTCAAAAAAGAATGAAGATGCCAAAGTATCTATTAGGAATATCAGAAGGTCTTTTATCGATAAAATAAAAGAATTAGAGAAAAATAGCGAAATTACAGAAGATGATGAGAAAAAGGCCCAGGTCGAAATTCAAAAGATAACTGATAAATTCATAAAAAATCTTGATGCCATATTTGAAAACAAAAAGAAAGAGATAATGGAAATTTAATGAAAGAAAGTGAACTTTATGATTTTATAGCCTCTCATCCCGAGAGGCTTCCTTCTCATATTGCAGTTATTATGGATGGCAATGGAAGATGGGCAAAGCGAAGATTTTTACCTCGAGTAATGGGTCATAGAGCTGGTGTTAAGTCTGTTAGAAATGTTGTAACCACATCTGCAAAATTAGGAATAAAATATCTTACTTTATATGCCTTTTCTACAGAAAACTGGTCTAGACCGAAAGAAGAAGTTAATGCTCTAATGAAACTTCTTAATGAATATTTAAAAAAAGAAACAGATGAATTGAAAAAAAATAATATTAAACTGAAGGTTATAGGCAGGATATCGGAATTACCAGTATCCTGTCAGAAAGCAATTGAAGCTGCAACAGAAAATACCTCAAATTCTACTGGCACCACCCTTGTATTAGCAATTAATTATGGAGGTAGAGCAGAAATTATAGATTCTGTAAATAAAATTTTGACTAATGAAAAATCTGTAAAATCTATAAATGAAGAAATGCTTAGGAAAAACTTCTATCTTCCAGAGCTTCCTGATGTGGACCTTTTAATTAGAACAAGTGGCGAAGAAAGAATATCTAATTTTCTTATCTGGCAAAGTGCATATAGTGAGCTTTATATTACAGCAAGGCTTTGGCCTGAAATCAGAGCCATTGATTTTCTCAATTCCATTTATCATTATATAAAAAGAGAAAGAAGATTTGGCGGAGTAAAGTGAAAAGAATAATAAGCGCCATTTTTATGGCAATAATATTTTTATTTTTCCTATTCTATTCAAAGTCCGCTTATTTTAATTACTTTTGGGGTTTTATAGCTCTTTCAGTTATACTTGAAGCAATAAATATAGCTGGTATTAAGAAAAAATTCGAACAATGCATTTTTATTTTATTTAGCTATATAATGTATTTTTTCCCTTCTCTTCCAATGATAGAATATTTTTTTCTTTTAACCTTGGTCATAATCATATTAAAAAATTCAAACTATAAAGAAGCACTTTCAAGAATAAGTGCGGCTTTTTTTCTGACACATTATGCACTCCTTCTGCGTTATGGAAGATCTATAATCAATGAAAAAGGTGCATTATTCTTTTTATCTTCAATTTCACTTATTTGGTTTTATGATATTTTCGCATTCTATTTTGGTTGCAGATTTGGAAGGCATAAAATAGCACCAAACATATCACCTAAAAAATCATTCGAGGGTTTTTTTGCAGGAATATTCTTTAGTACTCTTGCTTCTATTGTGCTAATATGGTATTTTCTCAATTCATCATTATTATTAGCAATTATTATGGGAATACTTGCAGGTATATTAGGGCATATCGGCGATATATTTGAATCTTCATGGAAAAGAAAAGCATCTCTTAAGGATTCTTCCAATCTTATACCCGGACATGGCGGTATTTGGGATAGAGTAGATGGTATGATACTCCTTTTACCTGCCTATATTTTTATAATAAAATTATTATCATAATATTGATTTAATTCAACAAAGACTTTCTTATCTCATATTCATCCAGCCACTTCTTAGGTATATCAATATTAAAATGTATGTATTTTATCATACCAGTTGCAGGGTCAAATTCTTCAAAAACATCATATTTATGGCCTTGCCATTCAACAAATTCCTGATGATTTGCCAATATTCCCATAGTCTCTAATATTACATATTCTTCACGAATATCTATTACCTTATATGCAGTTTCAAATGTTTTACCATCTCCAGAATCAAGTATTGAATCAATAAGGCCTTTAGCAAAGGTTCTATGAAAATATGATTTACCTTTATCATTCAATTCATCGAAAATAAAGTCAGCAATAACATGTGCATTTATATCCAAATAATAATTATCAAGTATTTTTTTTATTACTTCTGAAGCCTTTTTAATATCTCCGTCTTTAAGAAATCTTTCAAGCTTTTTTGCAAGGTCTATATCAGGTATACAGGGTATATATTCTTCTGATTCAGCAAAAGAAAGACGAAGTTTTGTAAAATCTACTTTTTCAGGAGAGTGTTTTGCTATCTCAAGAATCTTTCTATATTTCATAATTCACCTTAAACAATTTTTTAAAACAACCATATATATTAAAATAAAAAACTTTCTTTTTCAATGTTATTTGGTATCTGATTTTCACAGGCTGTTGAAAAACTCTGATCACATTTTCCACTTCCCATTTTCCCCTTTTGTCTTTTTTATTCTTTTTTTCTTGATATTGAAATCATAAAACAATAAAATTAATTATATGGAGGAAATTTGAAAAATATAGATTTTGAAAGAATATTCTCTTCTATTCCAGAAGGTATATATATTCTGAATAAAGATGCTAAAATCATCTACTGGAATCAAGAAGCAGAAAATATTCTTGGTTTTACTGAAAATGAAGTATTAGGCAAATCCTGTTCTGATAATATCATAATGCATTGTGATTCAAAGAATAATAAACTCTGCAATACAGATAAATGTATTTATAGAAAGATTATGAAGAACTCTCTCAGCATTCGGCAACAGTATAATTATGCTCATCACCGTTCTGGGGAAAAAATTATTCTTGAAACAACTGCTTTTCCATATTATGATAAGAGAGGTGAAATATCTGGTATTATAGAGATATTCCATAAAGTTGACCCAAAAACAGTGTCTGAGATCTCATACTCTAAAAAGTTTATGAATAAAATTCTTCCAAAAGGAACCATGAATTTTGATAGAATTAGAATATTTTCAAAATATATACCAAGAAGTTTTATTGGTGGAGATTTCTATAATTTTTTCAAAAATGACAATCAAATTATCTTCTGGTTTGGGGATTGTGAAAGCGAGGGAGTTTCTGCCAGTTTAATTTCTGTAATGTTGAATTCGATAATTTCTATGAAAAAACAATATATCAAAATTGATAACCTTTCAAAAATCATGGCTGATATTAATAATGACTTTTGCGATATATCGGAAAATTCTGTTTCTGCAAGTATGATATTGGGGGTTTTCGACTGCAAGACTGGAAAAATTACTTATACAAATGCAGGACATCCTGAGATTATTCATTATTCTAAAAAAAAGGATTCTATTACCTTATATAGTCTTAATTCTTTCCTACTTGGTTTTGCAAAGAATTCTTCTTTTCAAATAAAAACAATCGACACTTCTAAAAATGATTTGATATTCATGTTTAGCGACGGAGCTTATGAGTTTAAAATATCTAAAGATGACTATTTTTCAATAGAAGGTCTTACTGAAATAATTGAATCAAGCATTCATTCTTCAGAAAAGACAGATGAAATACTAGAAAATTGTGTAGATAGACTTTCTGAAAACAACTTTGAAACGAATTTTTTGGATGATTTTACAATGTGCATGATGGAGATTAAATAAGGAGGACAAAAAATGCTTTCACTTAGAAAGATCAGAGAAAATACAGAAAAATATAAGCAGGGACTTATCAAGCGTGGCCTTTATGAGGGTAATATAACTATAAAAGAGGCTCTTAGCTCAAATAATACTTCAGTCCCATTAATAGACAGAATACTAGAATTAGATAAAACAAGGAGAGACCTTCTTTATAGAGTTGAAGAGATTAAAAGACTTAAAAATGAAGCAAGTAAAGAAATAGGCCCGAAAAAGAAAAAGGGTGAAGATATTAGCAATATTCTTGAGCAGATGAAGAAATTAGGAGAAGAAGGCAAAGAAAAATCTTCACTACTTTCTGATACAGAAAAGGAACTTAATACTATTTTGGAAACAATACCAAATATACCTGATGAAAGTGTTCCGGTTGGGAATGATGAGAATGACAATATTGTTGTCAAAAAGTGGTCAGAACCAATTAATATGGATTTTGAAGCTTTACCGCACTATATACTTGGTGAAAAACTAGGTATGTTAGATATAGAAAGGGCTGCTAAAATTTCCGGTAGTAGATTCTGTGTCTTATATGATTCTTTTGCTCTTTTAGAGTGGGCTCTTATGAACTTTATGATCAAAGAACAGATAAAAGCAGGCTATAGGCTCACACTTCCGCCTTTTTTAGTTAATAGTGCATCGATGTTTGGTACAGGGCAACTTCCAAAATTTTCTGAAGATGCATTTAAGTGTGAGAATAATGATTTATATCTTGTCCCGACTGCTGAAGTTCCCGTTACAAATCTCCACAGAGATGAAATACTTGAAGAATCACAATTACCTATCAAATATTGTGCTTATACACCATGTTTCAGAAGTGAAGCAGGTTCTTATGGGAAGGATATGAAGGGAATTTTAAGACAACATCAATTCAATAAAGTGGAATTGGTAAAATTTACTAAACCTGAAAACTCAGAAAAGGAACATAATGCCCTTCTTAATGATGCAGAAAATATTCTAAAAAAACTTGGTCTTCCCTATCAAGTCTCACTTCTCTGCAGTAAAGACATGGGATTTTCTGCTCAAAAATGCTTTGATATCGAGGTCTGGCTTCCTTCTGAAAAAAAATATAGAGAGATTTCCTCTTGCAGTAATTTTGGAGATTTTCAAGCAAGAAGAGCAAATATCAGATTTCGACCTGAATCAGGTGGAAAGCCAGAGTTTGTACATACAATCAATGGTTCAGGATTAGCTATAGGCAGAACCCTTGTTGCTATTATTGAAAACTATCAGCAAAAAGATGGAAGTATTAAAATACCTGAAGTTCTTATCCCTTATATGGATATGGAGGTTATAAAAAATGATTAATCGCGAAGGATATAATTCTATAATTATTTGCTTTATTACTGCTTTTTTTCTTCATCTTCTTCCTGGAAAATTCTTCAAATTTTTAAGGAATATAGCTCTTTTAATGGGAGCTTTTTTCACATACTTTTTTAGAGATCCAGAAAGGTCACTTACTATAGATGATAATTCTTTAATATCTTCTGCAGATGGAAAGATACTTGATATAAAAAAACTTGAAGATGGTTCTACACTTATTCATATTTTTATGTCTCCACTTGATGTCCATATTAATAGAGCCCCCTGCGATGGTACAATAAAAAGTATAACCTATAAACCAGGTGCATTTCTTCCTGCATATAATGAAAATTCAAGAGAAGAAAATGAGAGCAATCTTATTGTCATACATAATGATGACTATGAAGTTCCTGTGAAACAAATCTCTGGAATACTAGCAAGAAAGATCATATGCTGGGTAAAAGAAGGACAGAGCGTCAAACAAGGAGAAAAAATAGGTATGATTAAGCTTGGCTCAGGCAATCAGATTATAATCCCAAAACAATTCAAATGTGTCGTTAAAATAGGAGATATTGTAAAAGCAGGACTGACTATCATTGCAAAAAAGTGAATATTTAAAATAATTACATTTCATCAGGAGCACGCATTCCCAGTAAGCTCATACCGGATTTTAATATTGTAGCTGTTAAAAAAACTATCATCAGTCTGAAATCTTTCAAATCATTTTTTGCATTAATTACAGGGCAGTTCTGATAAAATCTGTTAAATGATTTGGTTATCTTAAGCAGTGATTCTGCTATATAATGTGGTTTATAGGAATTACTCACTTTATTTATTTTAACAGAATATATCATTATTTCTCTTAACAATTCTCTTTCATATTCTGAAATCTTTTCAGGTATATTAAATTTTTCATTTTCTGAAAATCCTGATTTTCTTAAAATACTCTTGCATCTAGCATGAGCATATTGCACATATGGTCCTGTATCGCCCTCAAATTGAAGCATCTTTTCCCATGAAAATGTAATATTTTTTATTCTCTCATTTACAAGATCACCAAAAATAATTGCACCCGCACCAACTTCTTCAGCTATTCTTTCTTTTTCATAAAGTTCAGGATTCTTCTCTTTTATAATATTTAAAATAGTGTTTTTTGCCTCATCTAAAACATCCTTCATAAAAATTATCTTTCCCTTTCTAGTGGACATCTTTTCCCCAGAAAATCTAAAAAGGCCAAAATCTATATGATGAATGTTTTCATACCAATCATATCCAAGTTTTTTTACAACTGCTTTCAATTGATTAAAGTGAAGTTTCTGCTCTGAACCAACAACATAAAGTAAAAGATCTGCTTTCAAAACCTCTTTTCTATATATTGCTGCAGCAAGGTCTCTAGTAAGATAGAGCGTACTTCCATCATTTTTTCTAATTAATGCAGGTGGCATCCCCTGATCATTAAGATTGACTATTTCAGCTCCTTCGCTTTTCTCTAAAAGACCTTTATCAAAAAGACGCTTTATTGTATCTTCAAGCTTATCCTCATAAAAACTCTCTCCTGTAAAATGATCAAATTCAATACCGAGTCTTTCATAGATTTTTTTGAATTCATCAAGGCTTATATCTCTAAATTTTTCCCATAATTTGCGATTTTCAGTATCGCCATGTTCAAGCTTTTTAAACTCTTCTCTTCCAAATTCATCCAAAGATGGATCTTTCTCTGCTTCATTATGAAATTTTACATAGAGCTCAAGAAGATAATCAACTCCCTTTTCATTAAAAATGGATTCATTCCCCCATTTTCTATAAGCATATATAAGCTTTCCAAATTGTGTACCCCAGTCTCCAAGATGATTTACCCCAATAACATTCATTCCATTTGCAATAAGTATTTTTCTTAAAGCATTTCCAATAGAAGTAGACCTAAGATGTCCTATACTGAATGGCTTTGCAATATTAGGAGAAGAAAAATCTATAATAACAGTCTTTCCAGTATTTTCCTCCCATCCAAATTTTTCCTTCCGCTCCATTAATTCCGATAAAATACCCCTAGCAAGAAAATCATCAGAAAATCTAAAGTTTAAATATCCACCATTCCCTGAAAAACTTCCAAAGTCCGAAAGCTTCTCATTAAGCTTTTCACTAAGCTCAGCAGCTATTATTACATGATTTTTTCTAAATTTCTTAGCAAGAGAAAAACAAGGGAAAGCAAGATCACCAAACTCTGATTTTGGAATCTCATATTCTTTTTTTACATTTAAATCCTCTGGGAGTTCATCACATAGAAATTCAAATATTTTATTAACTATTCTTATCAATTTTCTCTCCAATAAAATCTTTTAATATCTTTTCCCATTTTCCCTGAGATTTAAGAATAATCTCTATTCCCTCTCTAACAGCTCCCTCACCGCCCCTTTTTGAAAGCACAAGATCTGTATTTTCTTTAACAAAATCGCATGCTTGAGCAACAGCCATACTTTTTCCACATAATTTCATAGCTGCTAAATCATTTAAATCATCACCAATAAAACATATTTCATCTAAATTAATAGCGTTTCTTTCGGCTACGATATTTAAAGCATTCACTTTGTCATCAACGCCCTGAACAACTTCATCTATATCAAGTTCTGCCGCTCTCTTACTAACTATTAAGGAATTCCTCCCGGTAATTATAAATATCTTATAACCTAGTTTTCTCCAAATATCGATTCCAAGTCCATCAGCAGAATTAAAAGCCTTCATCATCTCGCCCTGACTTCCAATATAAATTTTCCCATCAGTAAGCGTACCATCAACATCAAGAACTAATGCCTTGATATTTTTGAATTCATCATTTTTTTCATATTTCAATTTTAAGTTCCCCTCTTCCAAGCAGATCATGGAGATGTACTATCCCCTCAATCCTATTATTGTCATCAATTACTACGAGAGAAGTAATTGAGTGCTTTTCCATATAACTTAAGGCATCAGCGATATATAGATCTTTTTTTATTGTCTTTGGAGAAGTACTCATAAATTTTTCTATTGATTCATCAATATTTAGTTTTTCATGCTGTATTATTCTTCTTATATCACCATCTGTCAATATACCTTTTATTATCATTTTTTCATCAGCAACTATTGTAAAGCCAAAACCTTTTTTTGTAATCTCCAATATTGCATCCTTTAAAGTAGCCCCAACTTTTATCACGGGTATTCTCTCCCCAGAATGCATGACATTTTCTACTTTATACAAGAGTTTTTTACCTAGATTTCCCCCTGGATGAAACCGTGCAAAGTCCTGTTCTTTTACACCAAGTTTCACAGAAACTGCAACTGCTAATGCATCTCCCATAGCCAGTGCAGCTGTTGTAGAAGATGTAGGAGCAAGGTTCATCTGACAGGCTTCTTTTTTCACTCCTGTATATAATGATATATCTGAATTATCTGCCAAATATGATTCCATATTTCCTGTCAAAGAAATTATTTTACCTCCAAGTCTTTTAATAAATGGAACTAATCTAATAACTTCATGTGTTTCACCGCTATTAGAGAGAGCAAGAATAATATCATCTTTTTTTATCATACCGAGATCTCCATGAATTGCTTCAGCAGGATGCATAAACATGGAAGAAATTCCAAGTGAAGCAAATGTTGCTGATATCTTTCTTCCAATTAGTCCTGATTTCCCCATACCTGAAACAATTAAGCGCCCTTTAGAAGAGCAGATTAAGGAAACAGCTTTTTCGAAATTTTCATCAAGAAACTCGCATAGCCTTAAAATGGAATTTGCTTCATTTTTCAAAACATCTTTTGCTATCTCAATCATTGTTTACCACCATGTATATTTCAGATAATTTTGTAAGTAGTTCTTCTGCTTTTGATAAGTAAAATTGATTTGTAGAATCGCAAAGAGCACATTCAGGATCAGGGTGTATTTCCATAAAAATACCATCAGCTCCAGCTGCGATTGCAGCCTTTGCAAGACTCGGTATAAATTCTCTTTGACCACCAGTAACACCATTTTTACCGCCTGGAAGCTGTACACTATGAGTAGAATCGAATATAACAGGATAACCAAACTTTTTCATAATAGGAAATGATCTCATATCTACAACTAAATTATGATAACCAAAGGAACTTCCTCTTTCTGTTATCATAATATTATTATTTCCTGTTGATTCTATTTTTTTGACTGCAAACAACATATCTTCAGGAGAAACAAATTGACCTTTCTTAATATTAATGGTCTTCCCAGTTTTTCCAGCAGAAACAAGTAAATCAGTTTGTCTACAAAGAAATGCAGGTATTTGTATAATATCCACAATATCTGTCAATTTTTCTGGCTGGAATTCATTATGTACATCCACAAGTATCCTCACATCAAGCTTTTTTTTTATGCTTTCAAGTATTGGAATAGACTTTTCTAATCCAGGACCGCGATAGGATGTTATTGATGATCTGTTTGCTTTATCAAATGATGATTTAAAATAAAAATCAAAATCAAGTTTTTTTGATATTCTTTTAAGTTCTTTACAAACCTCAAAGAGCATATTATTGTCATGCTCTATAACGCATGGCCCACCAATAAATATCAATTTATTCATGGTGAGAATATATCAAAAGGATATAAAAAAATCAAGAAAAAAATGGGTAAATGGGAAAATGGGTAAAAAGGTGAAGGGTTAAGGGTAAAAAGAACATTGAAGAAATTTTAGATTATAAATTTTGAATTTTGAATTGTGGAAATTTGGGTTTGTGTCTTCATTCATTTCATCAATGTTGTACTTAATATTGTGAAATGTGAACAAGCTGTTGAAAAACTTTTAAAATAAAGCATGTAACTATTTAAAATATGTCTATTCTGCTACCATACTGAAAAATCATCGTAATTTTTCAGTATTTACTAAAGCGCTTCTAAAAATACATCCTTT
>Ga0114934_10001521_pt1 | contig 15040 bp, 9 predicted proteins | sample 4SBtaG_2_FD_99695 | JGI IMG/M metagenome (GOLD analysis project Ga0114934, IMG submission 99695) | Deep subsurface microbial communities from Kolumbo volcano to uncover new lineages of life (NeLLi) - 4SBTROV10_white metaG | ecosystem: Environmental > Aquatic > Marine > Volcanic ... | reverse complement strand
AAGGATTAAGTGTTGGCTTAGGAGGGAAAATAGAGAATCTCTTAGTGAATGATATGAAAGCAGATGTAACCTGGCTACCTATGGCAGATTTGGGAAATATTATGCAAGTATCTCTTACTGTGGGATTTTAGAAAATTAGTAAGAGAAAAATTGTTCTTTTTCGGTTTATGTAATTTTTGTTCCTTTTTAACAATAGGTTGATGCATGAAAATATATAGAGCTTTTTTATTTTTCTTTTTTGAAACAATTATAGTTTTTTTTTGTGTAGCAGCAGGTCCTTTTTATGTAGATGATAGTGGGAATGATGTAAACAGTGGAACCAATATCACTGAACCTTTTGCTTCAATTCAACATGCAGTAGATATTGTTTCATCTGGATTACCTACAATAACGAGTTCTACAATATATATTTTCCCTGGTACATATCTTGAAGATGTCGATATTACTTCTAATAAAAATTCTAGTTATCTTTCAATTATGGCGTTGTCTAATATTCGTCCTATAATTGATGGCGGGGGAACAAGGTCATGGGCTTTTCGTATAATGGGAGCTAGTAATATTATTATTAGGGACTTTATTATAAAAAAATTTAAATATTCGGGTATTTATTTTGATGGAAATTCTAAAAATAATAAAATAATTAATAATTTGGTGTTTTCTAATGATGTTGTTGGTGGTTATGGAGGAATACGACTGAAATTAGATACTGTTGATAATGTTTTGATTTTGTCGAATGAAATATGGGGTAATGGAGATAGTGGTGTAGGTTGCTATGGTATTTATATAGATGCTGGGGACAATCATCAAATTTATAGAAATTTAATTCATGATAATTTGGATAGAGGAATCAGAGTTCGAAATGATGCCACCAATGTGCGAATTATTAATAATACAATTTTTGGAAACGGAAATGATGGGATTGAAATGCAGAATACCTCTTCTGGAGTATTATATAATAATATTATTGAATCCAATGCTGGGTATGCTGTGGATGCGAGTTCTACAGGATTAATTTTTGGGAACTATAATTTGATTTATAATAATACTGGAGGTGGATTTAGTAGTTTAGATTTAGGAGGAAATAATATAACGAATAAAAACCCTTTGTTAGATAAGGCTAATCAATTTCGGATAAGCGAGATGACGAGTCCTGCTATTGATTCTGGTACAAATATACCTAATGTTACGGATATTTTTTTTGGTTCTGCTCCTGATATTGGATGGAAAGAATATAAGGTGAGTATGTTTAATCTTGTAAAATCCATATCTAATATTCATTCACCTTTTAATGGAAAGTCTGTGCCTGGCGCTGAAGTTATTTATAAAATAAGTTTTACAAATTATTTATCAGGAACCAATGAAGTAATTTATGATCAATTGCCAAGTTCTGTAATGTTTTGGAGTAATTATTGGGGTACTGCAACAGGGTGGACTCTTGAATATTCTACTAATACTTCGCCTACAAATTTATATAATTCCTCAAGTTATACACATAATATTGTTATTAAGTCCAACATTAAATGGGTACGCTGGAAAAAAAATATTGTCAATGGTGGTGAAGCAGGAACATTTGTTTATAGTGTAATCATTAGATGAAAATTTAAAAAATATTCCTTTGAGACATATAGACTTCGAATTTGGGATGATTTATAAATAAACAAAAATGTCTTAATTTTTCAAAAGAAAGTCTTTATTGTCCAAGAAAAAATCAAGAAAATATTGTATTTTATAATTTGGAGGTACTAGTATGAGGAATGTCTTTTTATGGATTTTCTTAAGTTTCATAGGTATAGCTAATATAAGTTATGCAGGTAATTTATGTTCTGGAGTTACAGGGCAAGGATATGGAACAATAGCCTCGTTGTTTGCAAATGGTAGTGGTGCATTTGGTGTTAATTCGGCTAATCTTATTAATCAAAGAGAAATTTCTTTTTCTTTGATTAATTGGTTAGGTGGGATGTACTATGAGAATTTATTTTTTTCTGCACCTACTGTTAAGATAAATCAATTCCAAATTATCAATGCTTTGGATTTTGGTATGGTTTCAACAGGAAAATATGAGTCAAGGGATAATAAAGGTAATTTTCTGGAAAATCAAGACAAAAAACAATTTATTGTATCTTCTATCAATGCCATAAAAATAAATAATATTGCTGCAGGAGTCAATGCTAAATATGTGTATGGAGATAATAATTCTATTGTTGACAAAGATTTGACATTAAGTGGAGGCATACATTATTTTTACCCTTTGAGTTCTTCTTTTGATTTTGTAAGTAGTGGAAGTATAAATAATATTTTAGCAAATAAAGGGAATGAATTAACTCCCTTTTATGTGAGTGGGAATTTAGGTTTTGTTTATTATCGAGGGTATTCCTCTATTGGTGTAGGGGGCGGTTATTCTTATTATTCTTTTGGGCATGTGGCTGGTATTGGTGGTTATTATAATGGGTTGGCTGGCATAACTGAAAAATTGACTTTTGACTTTACTTTTTATTGTTCTTATGGTATAATTCTAAATAATTCTGTAATTAGTGCTGGACAATTTACGGGATTAAAGGGTGGAGTTACTTTAGGGTTTCCTTATTTCAATATTGATTATACATTTCAAAATTTAGGTCTGGCTGGCTATGCAAATAGTACGGATATAAGAATCTTTTTTTAATTTTAGATAGGTGAAAAATATGAAAAAAATTATCATTTTTTTAATGTTTTTAATTCCATCCGCAGTTTTTTCAAATTGGAGCAGTCCTGTAGTTGTTGATACAACTGAAGATTTGAGAAGTCTAGGATATGATTCTGTTAATAAAATAGTGCGTGATGGAAGTGGGCAGCTTTTTGTTACATATAGAAAACATTATAATGATGGGAATGGAAATGTTTATCAAAATTTTGTTTCCTATTCTGTTAATAATGGTACCAGTTGGAATATTCTTGGAGATGATTTAGGAACAGGACCATTACAAGTTGTAGGACGAAGTGCAGGTAATGAGGGATATCATCAACGAGTCGGATCTTTAGCTTTTGATAAACAAGGGAATATTCATTTTATTTGGTATGGAAAAGATAAAGATAATACTGGGAATAATGAGCGACAAATTAAATATAGTCATTTTGCTAATAACGATTGGTCAGATTGGAAAAATATTGCTCCTATAGATGGATATGTTACTGGTGAATATTGGCAAGAACATCCGAATATTTGTGCCGGATATTTAGGACTCTATGCCGTATGGGAAGGTAGAGATGCTGATAATAGTAGTAATGCTCAGATTAAATTTGTTAAATCTCTTGATGGAGGTAATACCTGGTCATCTTATCATCGTATTACTGGTATTGGAGCTGATAATTTTACTAATGAAGCTTTAAAAGATAGAGGCCAAAGTAGACCTTTTATTTTGTCTGTATTTAGTCCTACATTAAATACAGATATTTTGTATGTTTTTTGGTATGGTGGAAACACAGGAACGCTACAGCAAATAAAAGTAAGTTATAGTTCAGATGGGGGTGATCATTGGTCAGGCTATTATAATATTGGACAACAAGATTCAGGTTTAAATGCTTATGTTCAAAAATCTTTTGATGTTGCTATGGATTTGGCTGGGAATATTTATGTTGTATGGTCAGGGCAAGATTCTGGGTCATCAAGTCATTATCGATTGAAGTATAGCAAAGGTAGTGATGGTAATACCAATGGGTTTATTGAGAAAAATGAATGGACGAAGTGGACGAATTTTGTGTCGCCAAATGTTCTTGAACAAGATCATCCCAGTTTAGGTATAGATATTCAGACAAATCTCCATTTAGTTTATCAGGATGCTGATAAATTTGGAAATGACATCGTTAATGTTACCAGTTCTAAAATATATTATATTATGATGAAAAAAAACGGAGTTTGGACTAATAAAACTCAAATCAGTGGCAGTAAAAACATTAATATTTTTCCTTATTTAAGATGGCAAAATAATTTTGCCACAGGTGGTTCACTTGATGTTATTTGGGAAGAAGGTAATAATAACAATGATTCAAGTTTTGATATTGTTTATTCACAAAATACCTCATATACTTTATACAAAGGTGATGGAGCAAGTATTAGTTTTCCTATTTATAAAACTGCAGATGATTTGGGTATAGAAGAAGGAAAGGAAACAGCTTATCCTAATCCTGTTGATTTCGAGGCTGGAGAGTCTGTCAAATTCGTTGTTGCTTTTCAAAAAGGCACACCTGCCAAAAAAACTCTTTATGTTTTTGATCTGTTTGGAAATTTAGTTTATAAAGATATTTTAGAAAAACAATATGTTCTTGAAAGACCTTTTGACTGGGATGGTACAAAGATGGATGGGAATCGAGTTACTAAAGGGATCTATTTTTATCGAATTATTATGGAGTATGCTACAGGTAGAAAAGAGAAAACAAAAACATATAAATTTTTAGTAAGGTAGGTGATTTATGAAAATAAAATTGTTAATTTTTATATATCTTAGTTTTGTTTCTTCTTTATCAGCTGAATGGTTTCCCTTAGGAAAGCCTGTGGATAAACCATGGCAGATTGAATCAAGTTTAGAATACGGAAACAAAGTTCAATATTATGATTCAATAGCACATAAAATGTTAGACTTTCCTGAAGATTGGGTCTATAAAACTTATGATCTTACAACACGATTTGGTGTTTATTTAACTAAGAACATTAGAGTTCGTTTTTCTTTGCCGTATTCCTATATTCATGAAGTGCGTTTTGATTACAGTGGAGAAAAATTTTCAGGTGGTCAAAATTTTGCTAATAGTACAATAGATATAAAATATCAGTTTTGTTATTTTAAATATGGATTATGGGGCATTTTAAAAAAAGGCTCTATTATAGCAGCCTATCTTTTTGATAATGGTAATAAGGATGATGTGATAAGTACTGTTTCTTATGGCCGAAATGAAATTGATGCTGAACTTGATTTTGAATTTTTTATTTTCCCGAAAAAATTTAGCTTTTATTTAAATAAGTATTTATTATTAAAAACTAAAAGTGTATATGAAAAGACAGGCACTGTTATGACTTTTGTTCCAGAATTTTCAAAGGCAGGATTTGATAGAGGCGATAAAGTGACTCAAACAGTTACGCTTTCCTTCCAAATGAATAATTATTTAAAATTAGAAGCATACTGGTATTTTTCTTATGCTTTTCCTTTACGCGATATTAATAATATTGAAGTTATTGATAGTTCTGAATATGTGCATAGTATAGGTCCAACTATTAGATGGAGAGTTTTTGGAGATTCTCGTCTTGAGTTAAGTTTTAAGGCTGACTTTTCTGTTAGCTACAAAACTGCTTATGCTTCATTTTTTGTTCCCCAACTATCTACTAAGTTTGAATTTTAGGAGGATGATTTAATGAGAAAAATAATGATTGGCTTTTTGTGTTATATATTTTTTTTTTTTAATATTTCACTTTGGGGGCAGACTAAAATTGCTACTTCTGCGGATTATGGAGCCTTAGCTGAATCATCTATGGACAAAATGATTGCAGATAGTTTTGGAAATTATTATGTTACCTATAAAGTCAAAACAGGTGGTGCTTATCAAATGTATGTATATACTTCTGTAGATAGTGGCGAACATTGGTATCCTGTGGGGTATGGTCCTGTTTATTCTTTTCCTCATGACCAAAGATATGGTTCTTTGGCTATAGATAAAAAAGGAAAAATTTATGCAGTTTGGACAGGCTGTGACTACACTTACACTAATCGTTATCTTGACCCCTCTGATGGGCAATATAAATACGGTGAATATCAAGTAAAATTTTCTTCTTATGAGAATGGGAGATGGTCTCAATGGAAAAATATAGCCCCAGTTTCAGGCTATGCTCAGTGGGTTGCTACACCACCAGCTTCTATTCCAGCAGGAGTTGAACACAAATATTGGCAGGAAAATCCTGCTATTGCAGTAGATTCTCATGGTTATATTTATGTGGTTTGGACAGGAGAGGATAGTCAATTTGAAGGTTCCCAAATTAAATTTACAAAATCTTTAGATAGCGGAAAAACTTGGTCACAATGGAAAAATTTAACCTCTGTCACATCAGGCGGAACTAATTTTAATCAATACAGGCCAAATATCTTAATTGATAAAAATGATACTATTTTTATCATTTGGGATGGAGAAAACAAAAATCAGTTTAGTAGTGGAAAACCTTACTCACAAGTTTTTTGCGTGACTTCAAGTGATTTAGGGAAAACCTGGAGTATGCCTGAGCAAATTACGACCTATAATAAAACTCAACGATTTGTTGCGTCTTGTTATGATCCTAATACAGATAAAATTCATATAGTGTGGTCGGGTCGTTCATCTTCAGATACAACTGAAACAAAAGCTCAAATTCAGTATGGATATTATGATGGCACATGGCATGTTGAAGCTGGATTTGTGGGGCACACTCCAGGCTGGGAACAAAAAAATCCTTCAATTACGCTTTCACAAAGTGGACGTTTATATGTTATGTGGTCGGGTAATGATGATGATCATCCTTATTTTGATGAGGGAGATCCTGATACAGCAGATGATAAAACTGGTCATTATATCATGATGGCCTCTAAAATTCCTACAGGGACATGGTCAACTTATAAGATTTTAGATAAAGGACTTTATCCTCATTTATTGAAATCAAGATTTGGAACGTCTTTATCCTGGGTTTATACAAGACCTGATGGTTGGGATGATTTTGCTCTCTATTTTGATAAAGACACAAATATTACATTGTTGCAAGATTGGGTCAGTTCAGTTCAATTGACTAATATCAAAAGTCGTATTTTTGCTGTTCCAAATTTATTTTGTCCTCAAGAAAATACTATAATGATAAAATATATAATAGGGAATCGTGTTTCTGTAAAAATTAGTGTTTATAATATTGCAGGAGAGAGAGTTGCAGTTTTGGTTAATGGCATAAGAGAGGCTGGAGATCATCAATTTTATTGGGATGGAGGGACAGGAGAGTTTAGTGCGTTGGATAATGAACAGATTGGCTCTTCTTTGAAATTATCTCAAGGTGTATTTTTATTATATATGACTATTAATAATCATGTTGAAGTTAAAAAAATATTTATTAGGAATTAGGAGGCTAAATAATGAAAAAAAGTTATTTTACATTGTTTTTATTTTTGTTGACTATGCCATTATTTGCACAAAATTATTGGGGGTCTCAATATGAAATAATGGATTTGATTAATAGTGCTGACACTTCTTTGGAGATGAATACGAATTATAAACGATTAGCTTTTCGCTTTACTGTGCCAAATGAATTAGGGGATATTGGGGTTAGAAAAATGCGTTTGCATTTTGACCGAAGTGTGGGGTCACCGACTTTTGAATATCGTATTGAGACAGTTGATGCACAAAATCTCCCATCAGGTCAATTGGTCAATACCAATGCTACAATAAATTATTCCCAAGGTAGCACTGGTGCTAAAACGATTACTTTTTCTGCTGCTTTCACTCTGAGTGCAGGGAATACATATTGTATAGTGATTGTGCCGAGTAGTAATGCTTCAAGTAGCATTCGTCATCATTTCGAAATGTCAGCCCCTTTAAATCATTATATAGATGATCAAGATGGACAATTATATGATGATTCAAGTTTAAATGTTTTATTTTCGACTAATAATGGAACAAATTGGGTGGTAGAGAATTATTCACCTGTATTCAATTTATATGATGGTTCTTCAAAGATTATAGGAACACCTTATGATAATAAGGGAACTCAATATATTAATTCGACTAATACTAAATTAGGAGAAGTGTTTACTCTTGATCATGTTTTACATATTACAGGTCTTTCTGTTTATGCTACTAAATCTGGGTCCCCCCAATCTTTGTATTACCAAATTGATAAAGTCGCTTCAGTGCAGGGAATTACTAATGTTATTCAGAGTAATATTATCAGTGGAAATTTTAGTGGCCATCCCTATGGGTGGCTTGATGCTTATTTTTCAGATGGGATTACATTAACAAATGGAGTTTATCGTCTTTATTTTTATTGCACAAATGCAAGTGGTTCAGATTATTATAAATTATCAGAATATAAAGGTAAACAATGGTCTTTAGGCTCATCCAGAGATGTGACCTGGTTAAGCACTAATGGCTATTCCATTAAAAATACTGGAAGTGGATGGGCAGGAACATATAATATAAATCAAGGAGACATTGGATTTAGGTTTATTCTTTCTGGTGTGCCACCTTACTCATTTAATGTTATTTCGCCAACTAATATTTTTCTGTCTTCAGCTAAACCAACTTTTATTTGGCATTCTACGACAGATCCTGAAGATGGAGGGAATCTAACTTATGATTTGTTTATTTCTCCTACATCTGATTTTTCGTCAGGAGTAATTTCTTATATTGGTCTTTCAAGTACAAATTTTACAATTGAAGATATTTTAAGAAATAATGTTTCTTATTATTGGAAAGTGACAGCCCAAGATTTGGATGGGAATAGTAGAACAACAACTGTAGCAACCTTCAATACAAAATATGCAGAGGTTTCAGCAACTGATAAACCTACACCACGAGATAAAACAGAATTGTATAGTGTTGTTCCGAATATTTTTGATAGAAATAGTGATAAACAAATGGATATAGTATTTGATATAAAAGAAGAAGGCTTAGTTTCGCTCGTTGTCTATGATATTTCAGGTGCAAAAGTGGCTTCTTTATTAAATGGGAATTTATATTCAGGACGATATAAAATTATCTGGGGTGGAGGTATAGGAAATTTTGATGCTTCTGCAGTTGATGTTGAATCTTCATCTACGCCAGTCCCTGTTGGTACGACTGGAAAAATGTTGGGTCGTGGCATTTATGTTTTAGTTCTACAAACTCAAGATTCAAAAAATATGAAAAAAATCTTTATTAAATAAAAGGAGTGTTTTTATGACAATAAAAAAAATAATGGTTGTTATTATTTGTTTTTTTGGGTTAATTTTATCAGGTTTTGCTTCTTCCAGTGGTGTGCTTAATATTGTTCCTGATGCTGAAACGACTTCAGTTGCTGGTTCCTATAATTATATAACTGGGAATATTTGGAATGTTTATTATAATCAGGCAGGCTTATCAAAGATATCTGATGTTGTGGCATCAGCTTCTTATAAAAGAGTAATGAATTTATTCAACTATGCTAATCTTGCAGCAGGTTTTCCTTTAGTCAAAGGCTTTGGAGCTGTTGGTATTTCTTTTTTAGATTATGGAAATACGCCCTTAGTTACTACATTTGATGGCTCAACAGGATTGCCAGTTGAAGGAAATACTTTTTATGCTTATGATTTTTTAGTTTCTGTTGGATATGCTTATAGTTTGAAAAATTTGGGGCTCAATGTTGGTGCAGGCGTAAAATTTTTGCAAAATGATATTGCTAATAATCGTGTTTTTTATTCCGCGGCTGATTTGAGTATTATGGAATCTTTTTTAGGCGATTTGTCTTTTGGATTGAATGTTCGTAATATTGGTGTAGGTATTAATACTGTTAGTGATTTGCCTTTAAATGGGTCATTTGGATTTTCTTTGCCTTCAAAATTTTTGTATAAATCAGGCAATGACTCTACGAAATTTATTCTTGGTGGGCAGGTAAATTTTAATATTGTACCATCAGCTATCAATACTGTTTATGGCATGGCCAGCATAAAAATTCTCTTTAAAAATATTTTTCATATTAATTCTGGTGTTGTTTTGGGCAGAAATGATGTTTTTATTAGATTTTCGTCCATTGGTGCGGGTTATTCTCCTATGAAAAATATTTCTGTTGATTATGCTTATAGTCAAGATGCTGATAATATTGGATTCAATCACACTTTGACTCTTACATATTATCCTTTTAACTCTATTAGTCCTAAATTAAAAAAGACTAGTGAAAAAAGTCTGACTTCTCCAGATACAAAAAAAACGACTTCTTTAAAAGAAGAACAAAAAGTGATTAAAGAAAATCAAAATGAAGATTGGGGCGATTAAAGATGAAAAAATATTATATAAAAGGGATAGCCCTTTTTATCATTTTTTTATTATTTAGTATTAGTATCCCCATTTATGCTGATAATAGTTTACGCGGATTTAAAGATGTTTTAGGATTTGAAAGCATTAGTGCATGGAAAGGATTGTCTGTTGAGACGAAAAATATTAAACAAGGCAGAAAGGCTGGAGCCTGGAATGATACTATAGGAACGACAAGAATTGAATGTAACAGTATTCCTCATAATTTAAATCAATTTAATGCTGTTTCTATTTGGATTTATTCTGAAAAAAATAATGAGGCTCAGATTGCTTTGTTATTATATTCTGATAACCTGAAAACACCTAAAAAAGATTATTATCAGTTTTTAATTTCTTTTAATTGGACTGGGTGGAAACAGGTTTTAATTCCTTTTGAAAGTTTCACAAAAAAGAGAAGCCCTATTGGGTTTAAAAAAATAGATGGTCTTAAATTAGCTTCGACGGAATATCAAGTAGATGTAGGACCTTTGGCTTCGACACATCTTGTTTTTGATGATTTGCAATTTATTAAAGTTGATCAAAAAACTATTCGACAAGCTTACTCTGAAGCTATGAATTTTGAGAATGTTGCTTTATGGGAAGGGGTTAAAAAAAATACCCAATATGTAAAACAGGGAAAATATTCAGGTGCCTGGACTGATACTGTAAAAGTAAGTAGAGTAAAAACAGCTAGTATTCCTAAAGATTGGAGTGATTTTAATGCAATTGGTTTTTGGGTGTACTCTGCTATTAATAATCATGCTGAGATTGAAATGATTGTAGATTCTCAAAATCCAAAGACAAAACAAAAAGACAGATACCGTCATACATTATTTATAAATTGGCAGGGTTGGCGATATGTAAAAATTCGATTTGACGAGTTTCGTGCGGATAATATGCCTATTGGTTGGAATAAAATTGATGATATTCAGTTTGCTTCTTCAGGGTATTCCAAATTTCCGAAAACTAATACAAAACTTTACTTTGATAATATGAAATTAATAAAAGAGCCTTTTATTATTTCTCAGAAAACTCGATATAAGTATTTTGACAAAGATGGAAATTATGTCAATTCAATTACTCTTTCTATAAAAAATTTTGCAGATAAGAATGATACAGTGAAATTTGATTTATCAAAATTGAAACTCAATAAATTTAGACTACAAAATGAAAAAATACAACCGCTATCATTAAAACCGAAAGAAACAAAAGAAGTCACTATAAAATTTTTATTAAACAAAAACAATTTTAAAAAATTGGATAAATTATATCATGAAACTATAAATTTACCGTTTATATCACAAAGAAAGAAAAAGACTTCTATTGAATTGAGCCTTTTTGCTCCTTATTACAAGGGCAGGCATTGGCCCTCTCTATTTTTGAGTGATGATGAAATTGAAGCTGCAAAACAAAGAATTGAAAAATATGATTGGGCTAAGAAAACAATTGAATCTTTTAAAAAAACGGCGAAAGAATATTCTATGATAAAAATGCCTAAAAGAGGTGGAGGCTTCTTACATGGAGGACCTACTGGGAAATATTATCCTATTTTTGTAAAACATGAAAAATTAACACGTGCAGCACGCTATTATGCTATATTATATCGCTTGACTGGTAAAAAAAAATATTTAGAAGGTTCGAAAAAGATTTTATTGGATTATGCTGATTTGTTACCTAAATTACCTGTTCAAGATAAATATGGGAATATTGGGGAGAAAGCTATGCCCGCAGGCGGAAGATGGGGCGTCCAGATTTTATCTGATTCTAAATTATTAATTTTTTTAGCTTATGCTTATGATTTAATAAAATCCAATTTTACAATAGAAGAACAAGAAAAAATAGAAAAAAATATATTCAGACAAGAAGGAAATTTATTATTTTTAAATAACGAAGGTCGTCATAATCATCAAATATGGTATTCTTCTACTCTGGCTGTAATGGGTTATTTGCTTGGTGATGGGGAATATATCAATCGAGCCTTAAATAATAAAGAGGTTGGGTTTTTCACGAGAATTTTGAAAGATAGTTTTACACCAAGTGGTTGGTATTATGAACGTACTACTGGGTATCAATATTTTGTTATGTTTGGAATGACTTGGTTTCTTGAAGCTGCCTATCATGTTGGAGAAGATTATTATAATTTGCCAATAATTAAAAAAATATATACAGTTCCTTTTAAGATTCTTTCAAGTAATTTTAAATTGCCTATTATTAATGATGGAAGAGGAATTGATCCTCTTGAAGCTTCTCGTGCTTGGGTTGATTTAATTGCCTATGAGAGGTATAAAGATCCTGTTTTTCTACCTATAATAACACGCATCAATAAAAATAATAATCTTGATTTAGTTTTGCATGATGCTTTTTCAAGCGATATTAAAACACCACCTAATTTGGAATTAAGTTCACTTGTTTTTCCACAAACTGGTTTTAGTGTTATTCGAGCGGAAAGAGATGTTAATAAAGATTTTTTCTTTTTTCTTGATTTCTCTCCTCACATTGCCTCGCATATACATCCTGACCGGTTACAATTGCTGTTATTTGATTTTGGTGAATATGTTATGCCTGACCCAGGTTCTTTAAAATATCGTTCAAAATATCATTTAGGTTGGATGAAAGCAACTATTGCTCATAATACTATGTGTGTAGATATGAATGACCAAAATGATTATAAAAAAGTGATGCCTTTTCCAACTCTTGATATTTATAATATTACGCCAAAATTAAAAGTGATAAAATCAACAGCTAAGCAAGTGTATGACGGTGTTAATTTTTCTCGAGAAGTTTTAATGGTTGATGATACTTATCTTTTGGATAGATTTAAAACTTTTAGTCAGATTGAGCATACCTATGATTTATCTTATCACTTAAAAGGTGAACCAGAATATAGAGGATTTAAAATGAATCCTAAGAAGAATTTTTATCCAAAAAATCCCCATTATAGTTTTATAGAAAATTTTTCAGTAGAACGTAAATTTGGTGATGTTGTTGTTGATTATAAAATTAAAGAAAAAGGGAATGTTCGTCTCCATTACCTTGGTGAAAAAAAACAGGCTATAAAATTAATTGGTGGAAAGGGTGTGCTTTCTGATTTATATGAAGAAATTGCTAAAGAAAAAGCCAATATTTTGATTTTGAGAAAAGAAAAGAAAAATACAGATTATTCAACAATTTTAGAACCGTACCAAGAAAAATCTTCTATAATCTCAGTTGAAAAAAATAAACAAGACAAATTTATCTCTTATAGTATAAAAAGGCAAGGTGATATTACAGATTATATTTTGTTAAATGATGCGAATAAGATTACGGTATCATCAAACATTACAACAGATGCTTCTGTTGCCTATATCCAATACAAAAATAAAAAATTGATTTATGTGTTCGTTGATAATGGAAGTTCAATAAAATTATCTGAAGGAAATATTAAAATTTTTCCTAAATCAAGTGTGTATTTGGAAAAAAATAATAACAAATGGATAGTTAGTAATACTGGAAAAAATAGCTGCAAAATTGTAGTTATTCATATCTTAGGTTCTACTAAAACTATACAGTTGAGTCCTAATGAAAAGAAAACATACTAATATAAATCGTGATATAAGAGTTATTTTTGTGATGAAAATGGCTCTTTTTATTCTTTTGCTCTCAAATAAAATTGAGGAACTCTTTTTAGATTTGCTTCTTTTAGTATTTTAAAATTACAAATTTTGATAGTTAAAAGCATTATTAATTAGGGCGTGCTGAAAAAGTATAAAAGTTGAAATATGAGGTTAGAGGAGATGTTTTAGCGCAAATTAAAAAATAGAAGTGCTCGGGAAAATTATACGTTTTTTCTGAAGTTTTTGTTCTGAGAACTGGATAAATTGTTTTGAACATTTGTTTTGTAATTTTAAAAATTTGTTCATTTTGATATAAACTTTAAAAAAAAGTTTATTTATTTGAAAAATATTTTTGTAACTAAAATATTACTTTTTATCTACATTACAATAATAATTTTTCTTTTACACAATTTAATTTTAAAGATAGAAATGCCGATATTAATTAAGGAGTGGGATCTAAGGACTCTGTAATGAGGAATAAAATGCATTTGAAAAAAATAAAAGAAAAATTTTCAAATTTTGTCTCTAATGTAACACGTTCAGAAAATTTCACTATTTTTTCAATTCTTTTATCTATAATATTTATAGGAATGGTGGGCACATATTTTTTTGAGCATCAAACAAACCAGGAAACTTTTAACTCATTTTTTGATACTCTATGGTATACGATTGTAACTTTAACAACAGTGGGATATGGAGATAAAACTCCGATTACAACATCAGGCCGATTATTTGGAATTTTAATCATGATTTTTGGTGTAGCGGTCACAGGTGTTGTAACTGGTAAAATAGCATCTTTTTTAGTTGAACGACAATTAAGAGAAGGAAGAGGTCTTATGGCTACTAAAAAATTAAAAAAACATTTTATTATTTGTGGGTGGAAAGAAAATATACAGCAAATTATTTTAGATATTTTAACAGTTAACCATAACATTTCCCCTAGTTCAATTGTGTTAATTAATCAAGCAGACTCTCAACTTATTGAAAATCTAAAATCAAATCCTCGTTTGTCTAAAATTAAATTTATAAGAGGCGACTATACAAATGAATCCGTTCTTATGAAAGCTAATATTAAAAACGCTAAAACTGTTTTGATTTTATCAGATATCAGTATGGGAAATACTCCACAGGAAATTGATTCTCGTGTTGTTATGACTGCTATCACAATAGAATCTATTACAAAAAATGCTTATGTTATTGCAGAATTACTCGATAATAAATTTGAAAAATATCTTAAGATGTCTCATGTTGATGAAGTTCTTTTGAGTCGTCAGTATAATAGAATTCTTCTTGCTAATTCATCAACCGCTTCTGGTATTTCTCATATTGTAAATGATTTGATTTCTGTTGAAAATGAAAATCCAATGACAACGATGAAGATACCAGAGGTTTTTGTGTCAAAATCCTATAAAGATTTATTTGATCATTTTGTTGAAAAAAAATATCTT
>Ga0114934_10001518_pt1 | contig 15055 bp, 11 predicted proteins | sample 4SBtaG_2_FD_99695 | JGI IMG/M metagenome (GOLD analysis project Ga0114934, IMG submission 99695) | Deep subsurface microbial communities from Kolumbo volcano to uncover new lineages of life (NeLLi) - 4SBTROV10_white metaG | ecosystem: Environmental > Aquatic > Marine > Volcanic ... | reverse complement strand
CCTCGCGCTTCTGAGGTGATCGAGTCGTACGCCCGCGGCACCTCGCCGTGGGTGGTGGCTGTTCGCATGATCAGCGAAGGGGTCGACATCCCGCGGTTACGGGTTGCGGTGCACGCCACCACCACCGTGACCTCCTTGTTTTTTCGACAGGCGGTGGGCCGTATCGCTCGCTGGACACCTGGCCTTGCGTCGCAGAAGGCCTACTTCTACGTTCCCGACGACCCCCGGCTGCGCTATCAAGCAAAGACAATTGCCGAGCAACGCCGCCACTCCATTGCCCAACGGGTGGCGGCAGGGGAGCAGCGCGATTCGGCGCTCGACGACCTTGGCCGGGCCGTGCAAATCGAAGAGCAGCCGTCGCTGTTTCAGGCATTGTCATCAACGGCGGTCGACGCTCCAGCCGAGGACGGCATAGATCCCCATGAGGACATCGTGATCGGGGTCGAAGATCTGGCGGGGCTCCCAATCGATTTGCCACCACCTCCGTCGCTGCCGGGCCGAACCATCGATGCCAAATCGGCGCTGGGAGGTCTACGGAGTCGTCACGCCCAAAAGAAAGAGCTGCGGCAGTGGAACGCCGACCGTGTGCTCGAGTTGGTGCGATCGACCGGTATGGATCACCGGCTGGTAAACGCCGAGCTCAACAAACGATCCGGGGTTGAGCGGGTTGGCGAAGCCGACGAGCCGGCCTTGCGGCGACGCCTGCAACGCGCCGACGAATGGCTCGAATCGATGCGGACCCGCTGAGCAGCCGCAGACTTTCAGCCGATCCGGTCGCGCTGGTCGATGAGACTCTGCAACGCAGTCAGGTCGAACGGCGTACCGATGCCGACGATCACGTGCGTGGCGCCGGCATCGAGATAACGCTCGACGTCGTGCACGTCGGTGGCTCCGACCGCCACAGTGCGTTCGATCTCGGAAGGGTCCCGGTCGACCTTTGCGCACCAATCGTTGAGCACCCCGTTGAGCCGAGCGAAGTTCTCGGGCGGACCAAAAGTGTTCCAAGAGTCGGCGTATTCGGCCACCAACCGCAAAGTGACCTTCTCGCCCGATCCGCCGATCAGGATCGGCATCGAACCGACCGGCGTCGGGTTGAGCTTGGCCAGTCGAGACTTCATGCGGGGCAGATCGGCTTCTAGTTGACGTAGTCGGCTACCAGCGGTCCCGAATTCGTACCCGTATTCGTCGTAGTCGCGCTCGAACCAGCCGGCGCCCACGGCGAGGTACATCCGGCCGTCCGACAAATGATCAAGGGTGCGAGCCATATCAGCCAGCAGTTCGGGGTTTCGGTAGTTGTTGCCGGTGACCAGAGTGCCAAGCGCGGCATTCGACGTGTCGGCGGCCATGGCCGAAAGCAGCGTCCAACCTTCGAAATGGGCGGCATCCATGTCGCCGTGCAACGGATAGAAGTGGTCCCAGATCCAGATCGAATCGGCCCCCATCTCGTCGGCTGCGTTCCAACAGTCGCGCATGGCTTGCACAGTGGTTGCCTGGGGTTGGATTTGTATTCCGACTCGAAGTGTTGTCATGACGTCATCATTACAGATGAGTCGTTTGCCCCACCCAATGTGACAAATGGGCCATATCAGCGGGTACGGTGGCGCCATTCTTGAACGGTTCGCTCAGGTCGATGGCCGGAGCAACCGAACAGGTGATAGACCAACACCTTGTTGGTCGGGAACATCTCTCGGTTAGGAGGCGTTGTGATGGGTATGAACGATCTGGAGATCACGATCCGAAGCCTTCGACAGGGCGTAGACGGCTATGTCTGCAGCCGGTCGCGAGTGATGGATGCGCTGCTCGACCTTCGCCTCGAAGCCGGCAGCCGCTACGACGTGGTGTCGCTTGTCGATTCGGCGCTGGCCGACCTTCCCGGCAAGACCATGGTGCCCGGCGATTGGTGGCGCGAACGCCTCGACATGCTCGAGTTGGCTGCCGTCAATCCCGTCGAACCGGTTGGCTGAACCACTCGGCTTCTGGAATATCGCCAGCGCGTTCCCCGAACGGGTCGCACTTGTCGATCCCGAATACCGCGAGGTTTCATACGCCGACCTTGCCGCGCTCACAAACCGTATTGGTCGTGGCCTGCAAGCTCTCGGTCTCGGCGTCGGCGATCAAGTCACCACAGTTCTGCCCAACTGTTTTGAGCAGGTAGCTGTTTGTTTGGCCGCGTACCAATGCGGTTTCTATGTCACGACAGTCAACTGGCATCTGGTCGGACCCGAGATTTCCTACATTGTCAACGATGCCGAAACCAAGGCGCTAGTTGTAAGCGATCGTTTTGCCGACGAAGCCAAACGGGTCCTCGACGACTGTGTTGTGGCTCCCGATTCCCGATTCTCGCTCGGCGAAGTAGAAGGGTTCAGACCCTTCAACGAGTTGATCGATGGTCAGTCCAACGATCGGCCCGAGCTGCTCGCTACCGGGTCGACGATGTTCTACACGTCGGGCACCACCGGCCGTCCCAAAGGAGTCAAACGGGTGCTCGATCCGCGGCCGCCGGACGAAGCCTCGGCGTCGGCTGGGATGTTTCTACGACTGTTCGGAATCCAACCCCACGACAACAACGTCCACATCACCCAAGCGCCGATGTATCACACCGCCGTCAACACCTGGACCACGATGTCGATACACATCGGCCACCCCGCGGTGCTGATGGATCGTTGGACTCCCGAAGGGGCCCTCGAACGAATCGACAAGTACCGAGTTACCACGTCGCACATGGTCCCGACGATGTTCAACCGGTTGTTGCAGCTGCCTTCTGAGGTGCGCGAGCAATACGATGTCTCGTCGCTGCGGCGGATGATTCACGCCGCGGCGCCTTGCCCGGTCGAAACCAAGAAGCAGATGATCGAGTGGTGGGGCGACAGCATCTGGGAGTACTACGCCGCAACCGAGGGCGGCGGCACGGTGGTCGGCGCCGACGTGTGGATGACCAAACCAGGCACGGTCGGGCTGCCGTGGCCGGGTTCGGAGATTCTGATCGTCGACGACGACGGCAAAGAACTACCCGCTCACCAGAGCGGCACTGTCTACATGAAGATGCCGGGCGGCGGATCTTTCGAATACAAAGGCGACAAGGACAAGACGGAGAAATCGCGGCTGCGAGGGCTGTTCACTGTTGGCGACATCGGCTACCTCGACGAAGACGGATTCTTGTTTCTCAACGACCGAGCTAACGACATGATCATCGTGGGTGGCGTCAACATCTACCCCGCCGAGATCGAAGGCGCGATGGTGCAACACGAAGCGATCGGTGACGTCGCTGTGTTCGGGGTTCCCAACCCCGATGTCGGCGAAGAGATAAAGGCCGTTGTCGAGCTTCGAGCCGGATGGGAACCCGGCGAACAAACGACCCGGTCGATCATGGCCTGGTTACGCGGCCAGATCGCCAAACAGAAACTGCCCCGGTCGATCGACTACACGACCGAGATGCCACGCGATCCCAACGGCAAGCTCTACAAGCGGCGGCTCCGCGACCCTTATTGGTCCGGACACGATTCAGCGATCTAGCGAGGCGGCGCCTGGAGGCGACATTCTCCAAGATTGATGGCAGACTGCTTTACATTATGTACAAATCAGTCGACATTGCGCAGGCCCACGCCAACCTCGGCCTCACCACCAAGATCGCCGATCAAGGCGTATATGACCGCACCGTGCAGCGGTTCAAAGAGCGGGGCATTGCGCTGCCGACGTTCAGCGAGTTGGCCGACCCGTCGACCATTCCGGCCGCTCGCATAAATGCCCTCGCCGGCCTCGACCGCAACGAGCCCGACCATCGCAACCTGTTTCGTGTCCACTGGTTCGGCAAGCTCGATGGCTCCGGGCCCCACGAGGTCCCCGACTACATCGAGCTGCCGCCCGAAATGACCGGTGTCGAAGCTCGCATCGTGTTGGCCTTTGGCAACCGCTTCCCGATGATCAAGGCTCACAAGGTTTTGGCGGCGTATGCCTGTTTGGTGCCGAGGCTCGTCACCGGCCGTTTCGATCCAACTGCTCACCGTGCGGTGTGGCCTTCGACCGGCAACTACGCCCGTGGCGGCATCGCCATCAGCCGCATCATGGATTGTCGCGGCGTGGCCGTATTGCCCGAGGGAATGAGCAAGGCCCGCTTTGATTGGCTGGAGCAGTGGACCCTCGACCCGGCCAACGACATCATTCGTACGCCTGGCACGGAGTCCAACGTCAAAGAAATCTACGACGCCTGCAACGAGCTCGAGAAAGATCCCGAGATCGAGATCATCAACCAGTTCTCGGAGTTCTCCAACCACCTCGGCCACTACTCCGTCACCGGTCCAGCCCTCGAGCGGGTCTTCGAGCACGCCACCGCCGGTCAGCCCAATGCCCGTCTGGCGGCGTTTGTTTCGGCGTCGGGTTCCGCGGGAACAATCGCCGCCGGCGACTACCTCAAGGATCACCACGGGTCGCGCATCGTGGCCGTCGAAGCACTCGAGTGCCCCACATTGCTCGAGAACGGATTTGGCGATCACAACATCCAAGGCATCGGCGACAAGCACGTACCGCTGATCCACAACGTCATGAACACCGACGACGTGATCGCCGTGAGCGACCGCTCCACCGATGCCCTCGATGCATTGTTCAACACCGACGCCGGTCGGGCCCATCTAGTCGATCGCGTCGGACTCGACCCGGCGTTGGTCGAGGCCTTGCAGCACATGGGTTACTCGTCGAGTTGTAACGCCTTGGCAGCGATCAAGTTGGCCAAAGAACGAGGCCTCGGTCGCGACGATGTCATCGTTACTGTCGCCACCGATGGCAGCGAACTCTACGACGCCGAGCGCTCCGAGTACCTTGCCGCCAATCACCCCGACGGCTACGACGCCGTCGCCGCGGCCGCTGATTTCGGCCGCGAACTGGAAGCGGGCGATACCGCTCAACATCTCGAGCTAACCGCCCAGGAACGACGCCGGGTATTCAACCTGTCGTACTTCACGTGGGTCGAACAGCAAGGCACTCCCTTTGACGATTTTGTGGCGCGCGCCGACCCCAAGTTCTGGGACGGCATGCGTCACTTCGTCGCCGATTGGGACGAAATGATCGTCGAGTTCAACAACCAGACCGGCACTCGCGTCGACGACTGACATGACCTCGACGTTCGAGACCTATCTCGACCGACTCGACCTGGCCGACCTGTATCGCGACCGGACGCATTCGCGCGATGCCGTGGTCGCCGCTATTCGATCGATCGACAGTGCGATCTCTGATCAAGAGGGCCACGGCTTCGAGCCAACCCCGTTTTCGCCCCAGCCCGAACTGGCCAAGTCGTTGGGCCTGGACACAACGGTCGAACTGTGGGTCAAAGACGAGACCAACAACGTGAGCGGGTCTCACAAGGCCCGTCACCTGTTTGGGGTTGCCTTACGAGATTCGTTGGCCGCGTCGGCTCCCGACGCTCCCTTTGCCATAGCCAGCTGTGGCAACGCCGCGCTCGGCGCGTCGGTGATCGCCCATGCCGTTGATCATGGCATCGACGTGTTCGTGCCGCAGTGGGCCAACGAGGGAGTCGTCGACCAAATCGAGTCGCTCGGCGGCCGAGTACTGAGATGCGACCGCCAGCCCGGCGTACTCGGCGACCCTGCTCACCACGCCATGGTCGAGGCCATCGAAAACGGGGCGGTGGCGTTCTCGTGCCAGGGCACCGAAACCCCGACCGCCATCGATGGTGGTCGGACGCTGGCTTTCGAAATGGCCGACACGCTTGGCGCCCACGACGGTGGGGTCGGCCGACTTGACCGGCTGTTTATTCAGGTCGGCGGGGGAGCGTTGGGCAGTGCCATCGTTACCGGGCTGGCCCGAGCGAGCGACCTCGTGACCATGCCGGTAGTTCACGCGGTGCAGCCGGTTGGCAACCATCCGCTGGTGCGAGCGTGGGACTGTCTCATCGCCGATATTGGTGGCCGAGAACCGGCGGTCACCAATCACCAACGTCAAACCGCGGCGGCCGAACTGGGCCCTCTGGTCGGCGACGCGTTGGCCAAGGCCATGCGGATGTTGACTACCAATCCGGAGCGCTACATGGCTGTTTGGCCCGACGAACCAACGTCTTATGCCACCGGAATTCTCGACGACATCACCTACGACTGGCTCGCCCTCATGGAAGCCATGTTGACCACCGGAGGCTTTGCCCTGGTCGCCTCCGAGGACGCGCTGCAACGGGCTCACCAACTAGGCCACCAGCACACCGACATCGCTGTCTGCCCGACCGGTAGCGCCGGGCTGGGCGGGCTGGTCCAAGCCATCGACGAGCTCGACGAATTGGTGTCGGCCGGCGAACGAGTCGCGGTGGTGTTCAGCGGCCACATGCGCCCCGGCGACCCCGACCCACTGGCGTAAACGTTACTGGCCCAAACATTGCTGGCCCAAACATTGCTGGCCTAGCGAAGCACTGCTTCGAGGGTCCGGCGCGCGGTGCTGGCCATTACCTGATTTGTCTGCGCGTAGTAGGGGAGAGCCACTGCGGCCTGCACGATCGCCCAGCCTCGGCCACGTTCCCACGTGTCGTCGTCGACCTTCACTACTTCGCGAAAAGCCGGGCGTGTCTCGTCGTCCAAGAGATTCCACGCCACCATGAGGTCCACCGCCTGATCTCCGACTGCCGCGCAACCAAAATCGATCACCGCCGCGAGGTCGCCGTGCTCGTGAATGAGGTTGCCGGGCATCAAATCGCCGTGAATCCACCGATCGCTGCTGGCCGGTGCGGCGTCGAGACAAGACCGCCACACATCGGTGACCGCGTCGAGAATTGTCGGGTCGAGTACTGCCTCGAGGCGACTCGCCGCGAGGGCGCCCATCACGTCTTCGTTGCGAGTGCTGAGCGGACCACCGCGCGACTGCCCGTTCCAGCGACGAGCGTTGGTTGGGATGGCCGAGATGGCCGAGACAAAGGATCCCAATTGAGTGGCGAACTGGTAGCTCATAGGTTTGTCGAACGACTCAACTGACTCTCCATCGATCCATCGCAGGACGCTCCAGAACCCGTCATAGAGTTCGCCGGGTTCGCCGATGGCTACCGGCATCGGAACCGCGCATGGCGAAACGGTCCCGATAAGCACCAGCGCGGCGTGCTCGGCAACTACTGCTTCGTGTTGTGCCCGTCCGGCGTCTGGCACCAGGGGGAAGCGGGCGACGACCTGCTCGCCGATCCGGTAAAGGGCGTTGACCGTTCCGGCCGACATAAGCCTGGTGACTCGAACCCCGGCCAATTCGGGGAGGGCGCCGGCGACGATCGAAGCAACCACAGATTCCGGCGGCGTTACCTGCCCTTCGTTCATTGGCGCCGACACGGTTGCGGTCACCGTCCGTTGTGGGAGAAGTGCTGGTAATCGAGGCTCGAAGTCCAGTCGCCGCCCCACCCCCAACCGATCGCCGCAAACGCGCTCGTGGCCACGTCACCGGCCACGATCAGCCCGGTCACGGCCGGGTCGCGATCAAGGTAGGCGACACCCTCGGCCGGATCGACTTGGGCGCCGCGCACCCATGGGTTCACGAGCGGGTTGATGTCGATTGCTCCACCGTAGGAGTGTTGGCTCCAGACGCCGGGTCGGCCATCGATCTCTCGACAGTTGAATCCTGAAGTGTTGTTGGCCCGCATCGACTCGTTGTCATCGCCGGCAAAAGCCGTTATCGGTTGCATCAAATGAATAGGGAAGCGGGCGTCGAATAGTTTCCGGAACACCGCAACGATGTCTTGAACATGGTCGCGGTGAATCACCAGATCTCCGGACACGACGCTCTGGTCGTCGTCCCAATGAGTCATCGACAACGTCTGAAGTTCCTCGACCGCTACCGGACAACCTTCGTTCCAAGATGAACCCAATGCCTCGCGGGTTGCGTCGGCCACCGTCCACTCAAAGCTGACCTCGGCACGGGCGGGTGAGGAGGCCGGTGTCGCCTCGGTCGCGGCATCGTTGGGGTCGGTTGGCACTGCTGGCTCCTCGGCCGCAACATTGGCGGGGTCGGTGATAGGGGTGGCTGTTGTCGCGGACGGCGCAACGCTCGGGTCGGCGCAGGCCGCGAGGGCCAGACCGAGTCCGGTCATCGCGGTAAGCAACGGTCGAAGCATCGACGACAAGTATCGCATTCGTCTGTCGCGTCTGGTCGCGGCTACTTTCGGCCGCGATGACTTTCAAGGCCGAGCGGCGCATCCTGACCTTGAGCATTGTGTTGGCGTCGGCTGGCGTAGCCCAGGCTTTCGGGCGGTTCACCTGGGGGGTGATCTTGCCCGAAGCCCGCGACGACGTGCTTGGCGGTTCTAACACTGCGGCCGGTTTCTTCGGGTCGGTCAACGTGACCGCCTACCTGCTCGGAACGATCCTGGTCGCCTGGTTGTCGTCGCGGCTTTCGCTGGTCCGGTTGGTTCAGTTCGGGCTGACGATGTCGACCACCGGGCTGGCTTTGGCCTCCTTTGCCGAATCGCCGGCGGTGCTCGTGAGCGCGCTGTTCTTGATGGGGCTCGGCGGCGCGGTGATCTGGGTGCCAGCGCCCGGCATAGCTACTCGCCTGTTCCCAGTCGAGAAACAGGGCTTTGCCACCGGGATTTCTGGAGTGGGGATCGGCGTAGGCATCGTTTTTGCCGGGCGGGCCGCCGCGTGGTTGCGCGACGGTGGTGGCGACGTTTGGCAGACGCTGTATCGCGTCGAGCTCGCAATCGCCATCGGGGTCCTTGCCGCTGCTCTCGTTGGTTTGCGTTCGCAAGGTGAGCGGCCTTCAGCGGCCGGCGGGTTCGGTGGTTTCGGCGCCCTGCGCAAGGTCAACGGATGGCGAGCGCTGACCGGTGCCTACGCGGCCTACGGCTTCAGCTACATCCTTGTGATCTCGTTCTTGGTGGCTCGCCTCAAAGACGACTCCGGTTTCTCGTCCGCGGACGCGTCGTTGGCCTTTTCGATAGTTGGCGTGGCGGTGGTGGTCGGCGGGCTGGTGATCGGTTCGCTGTCAGATCGAATTGGCCGTAGTCGCACTCTTGTAATCGGCTTCTCGACCTGGGCGGCCGCGGCCCTTCTGATGCTGAGCGGAACGCCGCTATTGGTGTACGGCAGCGCTGTCCTCATCGGTTTGATGTTCAGCGGGATCCCGGCGACGATCATCGCTCACGTCGTGAGCCACACCGATCACCGCACGTACGGTCCGGCGTTCAGTGCCACGACTCTCGCCTTTGGATTGGCGCAAGCCGTGTCACCGCAGATCGGCGGCGCTATTGCTGACTGGACCGGGTCGTTCACGTGGGTCTTTGTGCTCGCCGCGATGGTTGCAATGGCCGGAGCGGCGATGTCGAGCGCGCTGCCCGACTAGGCCTCCGGGTCGGCTTCGTAAATTTCGGCCTCGACCACAGTGCCATCCAACAACGTGCCATCCAACAACGTGACCGCCACCGATACGCGGCGATACCCCGGACCTTCGAAATCGTCGATGCGGCCAAGGTTCTTCTCCACGCCGGGCCCGGCCAGCACGTCGACCTCCACCGGCGGGGCGTGGGCGTCGAGCGTGATGCCAGGAAAACCGTCCGCAGGACCCCAAGTGATTTCGTAAAGCCAGCCGCGAACCGTGCCGGTAGACCACTCGCCTTCGATATTTCGGACCTCGTAGTGATTGGCAGCACCCTGACGAAGGGTGCCGTAGAAAGCCATGCGCATGCAGACGTTTTATCGCCGGACGCTATGGTCGCGACGTGGAAGAAGACGCAGAAGAACTGCTCGGCCGCCTGGCTCCCTACGTGGGGGAGGGCCACCACTCCACTATCGGAGTCCTGGTGTGGGTTCTGCGAACCGGTCGCCAAATCGAGGCTTGGCTCAGCACGACGTTGGCCGCTGACGGATTCGACAGTTCTGAGTTCACCGCCATCATCGCGTTGTTTTTGGCCGGCGAGCCTCACCGGTTGTCGGCGGGCGAGATTGCGACTTCGCTGGTGCAGACCACCGGAGGCACCACCAAAACGATCCGCCGAATGGAGGAGCGGGGGCTTGTTCGACGCATTGCCGACCCTGGTGACGGTCGACGGGCCCTGATCGAGTTGACGGCGACGGGTTTGACCTCGGCTCGTTCCACTCTTTCGCTCGTGCTCGACTCTTTCGACCTCGACATCGGTGACCTCGACGAAGCCGAACGCACCGAACTGGGCGCTCGGGTGGCTCGGCTATCGCTCCAACTCGACGAGCGACTCCGACTGCGCTGAAAGGTCGGCCAACTCCGCGGACCGGTCGGCAACTTCGCCAATGGCGGTGCGGAGGTTCGGGAGTTCGGCCTCGACAAAGCCGTCTTCTCGCAAGAACACGAACACCATACGATCGACCGGTTCTCCCGCCGCGGCCTCGACGGCCGCGGCATAGCTCGCACCCTGAAGGCGGTAACGCTCGACCTTGGCCTCCAAGTCTTCGGCGGTGCTCACCTGGTCGGTCTTCCAGTCGACAACCACGAGTCCGGCCAGGGTCCGGTACAGGAGATCGACGTAGCCCTCAACGAGGCGATCGCCGACCGGCGCCGCCACCCACACTTCGCGCCAGTAGTCGCCGACCGCGGCTTGTTTGGCAACGTTGGATGCCAGGCCTTGCGCGGCGAGCCGCTCGATCACCGCGGTGCGAGACGCGACTCCTTCGGCCGCGCCTTGCGCCGCCGCGGCTGCTGACAGCCCCGCTCCGGTGGCTAGGTCGACTACTTGCAGAACGCCGTGAACGGCACGTCCCACCGCGGTGCCGTACCGACCTTTTTGCCAGGGCGGAAGGTCGAGATCGCGGGCTCGTTTGTCGAGTCCGGGATCGGCGGCCTCGGCGGCCTCTCTGGCCAAGGTTGTGGCCGCAACCACACGCGGCACGCTCGCGGCGGCCAGCGCGGCTTGACGTTCGGCGGCCCAGGCTTGGCGGTCGGGCACCGCCACATGATGCGGGGTGGGAGCGGCCGTGCCGAGCACTGCAGTAGGGACAACCGGCGTCGATGCGGTGCTGGCTTGGGCCACCGGCGCCATGACGCTGGCGCTGGTCGTGGCCTTGCCTCGGTCGCGGTGCAAGCACACCACCAGATGGTCGCGGGCGCGGGTGGCGGCCACATAAAGCAGACGGAGCCGTTCGTTGCGGTCCATTTGGTCGTCGATCGGCTTCCAGGCGTCGTAGGCCTCCGACGCAACCGCACTGGACAGTTTCAAAATTGCCGGGCCGGTGGGTGGAAAGATCACCGCTGGCCCGCTGCTCGGGCGCTGCATCCGGGTGGTCATGCCAGCCAACACGGTGATCGGGAACTCGAGCCCTTTCGAACCGTGAACGGTCATGATGCGCACGCTGTCGTCGTCGGTCTCGGGAAGAACGGTTTCCGAGACGCGGGCGTTGTCGGCGCCTTGCAGCCGGGCCCAGTCGAGATAGGCCCGCAGATCGACCCCGCCGGCATCGACCCACGCCCGAGCCTGATCGATAACAAACCGCAACCGTCGCCACACGTCGCGTGGCGCTCCGGCGGCGACCGCCGTTTCGAGCACGCCGCGCTCGCGGACGATGCGGTCGAGGAGTTCGGCCGGTGTCGACCAGAGCCGAGCCTCGTGGAGCTGTTGCAAGTGGCGAAGGCCGTCAGCAACCGGGTGATGGCCAGCATCGTCCGGGATTGTTGACCGCAAGCTGAACCGACCCCGAAGACCGAGCCGCCAATGGGCGAGGTCGTCGTCGCCGCAGCCGTAGACAAACGATCGTAGCGCCGCCACTGTGGCGAGCTCGTCGGTCGGGTCGGCGACGGCTCGCAGGGCCAACATCAGCTCGCGCACCTCGCGGGTGGCGTAGACCAGCGAACTGGTTTCGGCCCGGTAAGGGATCTCGACCGCGTCGAGGGCTTGCTCGAGGGCCGGCAGGCTTGTTCGGGCCGGTAACAGGATGCAGACGTCGTTTGGTTCGGCTCTACGCCATCCGCCCTCGTCGTCGTCCACCGACCAGGCATCAGGACCGCGCAAGGCTGCGGAAACAAGCGCCGCGATGTCGGCCGTTTCGGCTTGGCGCAACTCGGCTGCGGACGCTTTGTCGGCAATGGGCTCAGATCCCAGCAACGCCACAGCGGGTCCGGCCGGCGCGGCCTCGTCGCGGTGAGCGCCGAGCGGCACGTACTCGGGCTGGCTGGCCGGTTCGGCCACGATCAACTCTGCGAAGATGTCGTTGATCCACTGGATGATCGGCGCGGTCGTGCGGAAGTTGACGGTCAGCGACGGCCGGTTGTCGATCTGTTCGCGGGCGCTGAGATACACCGCGATGTCGGCCCGCCTGAACCGGTAGATCGACTGTTTGGGGTCGCCGACCAAAAACAGACGGCCCGGCTCGATCGGCAGTTCTTGCCAGTGGCGATTGGCCACATCGGTTTCTGGAGTCGCCAGGAGCACGGCCAGCTCGATTTGGATCGGATCGGTGTCTTGGAACTCGTCGAGCAGTAGCCGCTGGTAACGGTTGCGCAATGCGGCGCGGGCTTCGGGCCCTCGGTCGGGGTCGCGAAGTAGTCGTCGGGCTCGCACGAGAAGGTCGTGAAACTCGAGGCGGCCGACCTGTCGCCGTTGTTCGGCTGTATCGAGCACGAAACGGCCGATGCGCCCACCAATGTGATGCAAGGCGCCGGTCGTGACCCGCCCGACCGCGTCGTCGCAGGCGACTGTTACTGCTCTGACGGCGCGACGCACGTCGCCAACATCGACGTTCCAGTTTGCCTTTTGGCCTTTGTTGCCGGGTTTGATGGCGCGGCGGGCTCCGCTGCTGTCACCCATATCGGTGGCGATCGCCATCGTGTCGATGTCGTCGACTCCGGATTCGAGCGCGGCGCGGTTCTCGGCTAGTCGGGCGAAGGCGGCGAGGAGGGGGTCCTCGTCGTTGGTGCAGTGGATTCGCATCGCCAAAATCGAGTCGATATGGGCGAGGAGGTGCTCGAGGTCGAAGGCGGGAGGGGGCGGCGGGTCGAGGTCGAGTCGGTCCTCCACCAAGTCCCAGTTCGCAGCCATTTGGCGCGCCAACGTTCGAAGAGTGTCGAGCTTTACGCCCGCGGCTTCGAGCGAAAGCAACGTGGGGGCCATGGTGGTGTCGTCGAGAAGCTGATCGAGGAACTCGCGCCAGCGCAGTTCGAACTCGACTTGGCTTGCGATCTCGTCGAGAACCTCGACCCCCGGCGGGAGCCCCGCCTCGACTGGGTGTTCGTTGAGGATCCGCTGAGCGAACGAGTGCAGAGTGCCAACCGCGGCGCCATCGAGCTGCTGCAACGCGGTGCGCGCCGTTTCGGCGTTTTGACCGTCGGCGATTCGTTGCTCGAACCGTTGGCGAATACGGTCGCGTAGTTCGGCCGCGGCCTTTTCGGTGAAGGTGATCGCGGCGATTGTCTCCATCGCCACGTGGTCGATCAGCACGAGAGCTTCGATGCGATCGACCAGCGCCCGAGTCTTGCCCGAACCGGCCCCGGCCTCGACAAACAAGGTGTCGTCTCGGACGGTGCGTATGAGTTCGCGCTGGGCTTCGTCGACAGGAAGACGATCAGTCACGATCGCCTCCCGTCAGCGTTATGTAGGGCTGGAGTTCGGCGGTGTCGTCGATGCGGCGCCAGTCGGAGTACTGGTGGCTCAGCCCCAGACCATCGGGTTCGCAGAACTCGCAGTCGACCCATGGGCGGAACTTCGGTACGGCCGGGTGAGCCACGAAGCAACCGGTCTCGATGCCGCTGACGATTTCGGAAACGGTGTGAAGACCGAGGGCCTCGGTCTCGGAGTCGATGGGATATCCCGAGCTGACGAACCCCCCTTTACGGCTCACGAACCAGTAGCTCCCGCGGGTGTGGCCGGGCCGTCGCCCGAGAACCGACTGGGCCGCGAGGGCGTAGAGAATCAGTTGAAGATGAGTGCCGCCCGGCGTTGGGTCCTGAGCCGACAGGCCTTCAAAGTTCTTGCTCTTCCCTGTCTTGTAGTCGATGACGATCAGCTCGCCGGCGTCGGTTTGGTCAACTCGATCGATGGCGCCACGAACACGAAGGGTTCGGCCATCGGGCAGGCCGATAGCCACCGGTGGGTAAGCCGAATCGGGCATTCCGAAGGCGAGTTCGGTGGCGATCGGGGTAGCGCTATGCGCGGCCCGTTGCTGATGGTCGAACGCCGCGAACGTGGCGAGGTCGGTCATGAATACTTGGCGGTCGCGACCCCAGTAGACCCGGCGGCCCACATGGCCACGATGTTCGAGCCGGCTCGCTTCGCGTTCGGCGATCGACAGAAGGTCGTTGACTGCGGCGGAAGGCCACGCCGCGCCCGGCGCCGGGACCTGGTTGCGCGAAATTGCTTCGGCAATCCAGGTGTCGAGCACGTCGTGAACGAGGGACCCCAAAACCAACGGCGAGATGCGGTACTGCTCTTCGGGGTCCTCGACCGCACTGACCCCGAGGACGTAGCGAACAAAAAAGGCGTGGGGGCACTTGGCCCAGGTTTCGAGTCGGGTTGCCGAGGTGACGTATTGGGGATCGGCCGGCGACGGCAGCACCACCCCTCGGAGGTCGCCATCGCTGGCTAGGTTGCCATCGAAGCGAGTGAACCGTGACGAGAGGCGTCCGACCAACAGATCGACCCCTCGTCGCAGCTCGGGTCGTTGGTCCACCAACGGAAGTGTCCCCACCTCGGCGCCGGATTCGGCATGGTCGAGCATGGCCCGCACGTCGAACTCTTGGGCTGACGCCGGGAAACTTGTTCCCCGCAGCCCGGCAATAAACGAAGGCACCTCGGTCAGCCGACGACCTCGCTCGGGCAACGGGCGACTGGCTGACCGAGCGAGGTCGTCGGCTGACGGCCGGGTGCCGTCGTGGTGCTCGGCGGTATCGAGCAGCCATCGCGATGGAGCTCGCTGAGAATTGCGGCGCAGGTCGCCGCGCGGAAAGGTGAACACCACGTTGGTGGCCGCCGCCATTACGGCCAGCAACGCCCGATGGTCGTCGTGGACGGTGTCGGCCTTGAGGGCCAGGTCGCCATCGGCCGCGGCGCGCACCCGATCGGGCAGGAGGGGGTCTTCGCGGCGGCGCGCCGGTAATGAACCTTCGGCCAGGCCGACAACGACAACGGTGT
>Ga0114934_10001515_pt1 | contig 15087 bp, 21 predicted proteins | sample 4SBtaG_2_FD_99695 | JGI IMG/M metagenome (GOLD analysis project Ga0114934, IMG submission 99695) | Deep subsurface microbial communities from Kolumbo volcano to uncover new lineages of life (NeLLi) - 4SBTROV10_white metaG | ecosystem: Environmental > Aquatic > Marine > Volcanic ... | reverse complement strand
TTGAATGATATCTTAATCTATCATCATCTGTATAAACTGTACTACACCATGGTTCTAGTGTTTCTAATAAACCTAAATTAGAATTCTTTATAATGAAACCAATATCATACTTTGGCGTAACTATAGGTTTCATGTATTCATCATGTTTACAAAAATGTCCCCATTTACGAATAAATTCTCTAGTTGATTTTTGGTTTTGAGCTAACCATTCATCTGTTTCTCTATTTTTCATAAACACTTGGCCATCAGGATTCCTTTTTGCTCCATCAGCAAATCTTGATCCTCTACAAGTCATATGATAAACAAACCCTTCCCATGTTTGAACAAACTTAACTTCATTCAAATGGAAGCGATTAAATATGTCCGTGTCTTCTTTTGATTGTGGAGCAAATATAGGATCATGTCCTCCTATCTCTTGGAAGTCTTTTTTCCAAAATGCCCAAGGTGCGAAGATGCCTTCTGTAGTATCAGGATCATTTTCATGTAACATTTTTGTTACTTTTAAGTCTTGTACTTCATTTAATAATCCTTCTTCATTAAACTCTTCAGGTTCAATCCCAAAATCTTTTAATATTTTTTCTGGTCCTGGAGGATGTAATGGTGGTTCAATTCTAGTAAGTGATACGATTGTCCCATATTTTCTAACCCATTCTTTGGGTTTTTTAAATAAGGTTTTATCATACATATGCTTTTCAATAGCATCTAAAGCACCAGGACACAAGTACATATCTGCGTGATAAATCATACATAGCTCATGTGTTGCTACTTCATTAACTAATGTATCATATAATATTGTATGACCTAAACGAGTCGGTCCTTCATTTCTTATTGCTTTGAAATGTGGATCTTTTTCCATTCTTTCTTGGCACCATTCCCATGTACCATCCTTATCACTAAAGTCATCTGCTACACAGATTTCTACTTCATGTTCACCTTGGTTTTTACGAATTGAATCGTAAGACCATTTAAGGTATTTAAGATTGTTTCTACTTGGTTGTATTATTGATATTTTCATATTTTATCTTACTTTTTATATTCCTCGAGATTTCGTCTGATTGTATCATTAACCTATCAGTACCTTTTAATGTTAAATCATATGCGTTCTCAATTGGTATAGTTTTTAATTTAAACTTTCCTATAGTTTGTTGTGTATCATAAATACAATCGATTAATTCATAATAATCTTCTACAACCCAATATGCTGTACGTAAAACATAATCGTGTATAAATACGATTGAATCAGGGTTTAAATATGGAATTATTTTTTTTGCACATAGCCTTCTAGCACGACCGTCTATTAAAACTACATCGAATTTTACATTAAATTTATCAACTATATCAATATAATCTTTATACATATGATATTCGCTTTGTTTGCCAAGTGTGTTTTCAGAATTCTGTTTTACATATTTATATGTCACATCATTTAATGGATATTTTTTTAATTCTGTTGATATCTTATCATACCAATCTTTATTATGCTCAATTGAATAATACTTATCAACAATAGAAGAAAACTCTAAAGTAGACCCACCAGACCCCCATTCTAACATTGTCATATTATCAGTTAAACAATCTAAGATTAATTGTTTTTCTCGACTATCCATCCATGTTTGTATCATATTCTAAATGTACTTTCGTGATATACTTGTTTATATTTATCTTTTGCTGTATTACTACAATATAAATAAAATTTTTCATCGTTCTTGAGTGTTCGTGCTATTTTCCTAGCAGAATCTAAATCACCTAATTCAACTGTTGTCTCTGGATGGCATATTTCTTGGGTATCTAGTCCTTCATATCCAATACACGGAATACCTAGATAAGCACAATTTAAAGCAAAGGTTCCTGCGGCATGGGTTCTCATTAAATGAACGCCATATTTTACTTTTCCTAACTCATACATCCATGATTGCCAATCCATATACGGTAAATGTGTAATGTCTAACTCTTCTTCCCTCACAATCTTTCTACCCATCGATGGAGCATATATTTTTTCTTTAAACTCTTGGGCAATCATCATTGAATCAAATCCACCATACCAACTTGTCATATTACCACCGATCATAACTCCTTTTTCTCTGTGAACTAGTTGTTTAGGAATATTATCTTCAATCATTAAACTTGGCATAACTCTCACATCTAGATGATTGGTTAATCCTTTATAATACTTTTGATCTGATTTATTATGAGTGTATATGATATCAGCTGAAATCAATGTATTGTAATACCAAATTTGTTGTTCCAATGGGTAATCTTGCCAATACCAATTGGGTCCTTCTTGCATCACAGCCACTTTTTCACAATATGGTTTAATAGAATTAAGTTGGAACATTGGGTTCTTTTTTGGTATTATCACAATACCTAAATCGTATTGTTTATCTGGAGATGAATTTATATTCCAATGATCTGCTTCTAATGCACACATCCAAGCAAACTCGGTTCTCATATTCAGATGATTTCGAGCTACTTTACCAATAAACCCCATTTCTGTGAAAAATGCTATCTTCATTGTGTTGCTTGTAATATTAATTCGTTTTTATATATTTTCATCCAATGTTCTGTCATCTCATCCATTAACGTTTTGAATGTATATTTTGGTTCCCATCCTAATGTTTCTCTAATTTTTGTAGAGTCTCCTTTTAAATAAGGAAGTTCTTCTGGCCTCATAAATTTTGGATTTTGAACTACATATTCTTTATAATCTAAATCTAATTGACTAAATACATATTGGCACATTTCTCGTATAGAATGAGTTATGCCTGTTGCCACTACAAAATCATCTGGAATATCATGATTTAAAATCATATGCATTGCTCTTACGTAATCATATGAATGTCCCCAATCTCTATAAGAATCCATGTTACCTAATTCCAATTTATCCTGCAATCCTAGTTTAATTCTAACCGCAGCTTTAACAACTTTATTAGTTACAAAATTACTACCTCTTCTAGGAGATTCATGATTAAATAATATCCCATTTGTAGCATGTAATTTATATGCCCTCCTATAATTTCTTACAATGTTATAGCCAAATACTTTTGCACACCCATATGGTGATACTGGATTCATGGGAGTTGTTTCCCGTTGTGCATTGTCGTCATCTACAGACAACCCAAACATTTCAGACGAACTTGCTTGATAAAATTTTGCAGATGGACAACTTCTCCTATATGCTTCTAATATATTTAAAACTCCTAATGCATTAGTCTGTACAGTAAATTGTGGAATATCAAAACTAATACGGACATGAGATTGTGCTGCTATATTATATATTTCATCTGGTTGTATTTGATCTAATAACCTTTCTAATCCTCCTTGATCTAATAGATCACCATAATGAGTATTTACTTTGTCTATTATATGTTTTAGTCTAGTATCTTGATGTTCGGGAGTAGAATTTCTTCTAACAATTCCGTGAACTTCATATCCTAATTCTAAAAGATATTCAGCAAGATAACTTCCGTCTTGCCCTCCAATTCCTGTAATAAAAGCTTTTTTCATATTATTTTACCTTGTTTGTAAATATGGATTTATTCCCTTAGTTTGGGGAGCAAATACATCCATTTGTGTTAAATCAGGCCAATCAGTTATTATCCATTGTTTTGGTATAGTATCGATGGCTTTATCTAGTTTTTCTAAACCTAATTCGGCTGTTTCTGGTGTCATATAATAATGATATCCCATTGAATCTATATTTTGATCTCTCCACGGAATATCAGGTAATCTACCATCATAACTCATTTTTTTAAGTACCATCATAGATTCCCAATCATCACATAAAATCATACCACCTCTACCTAAGCTTAGATGTTTTTGAAATTGAAAACTTAAACACATAAATGTTCCTGGAATATAGCTATCTTTCTTCCATAACACAGCTGCATCGATTATATTTGTATCCTCTATCCAATAGAAATCAGTCCATTTGTCATCTTTCCATTTTAATTCAATACCAAGTTTATTTGCTAAAAATGGCACTGATATATAAGTTCTTTTTGGAATTGTAATACATTTAATATTTTGTTGTCTTAAACATAATTCAATTCCATGAGTACAACAATCTACAGCTACTGCATATGGAGCTCCAAAAAATTCTGCTATTAGTTTTTCAAATTCTGTTACTTTATTAAAACTCATTATTTCCTTTATATTATAATATAATTAATTTTATGTAATTATCCAATTATTATTATAAGATATCATTTTCTTGCTTTTACATTTAAACTTATTAAAGTTCCTTTATCTTTATCTCCCTTAGGATTAAGATATGCTTGTGAGTGATCATCATTTTGTCTATGAACTTCATACTCCCTCCAATCATATCTTTCAATATCATTATATGCTAATTCATAAAGCAAAAGGTATAATGATTCATAGTCATATGTTGTTTTGTGATATATTGTTTTATTTCCCATTGGCATCCTACCATAAAGAGGCCCTATAATATCCTTTAACTTTACTTGTCCATTGTGATATAATATACTCATAGTTTCAAAATCAGGAACAGCAACTCTTAATTCACCCCCAGGTTTTAGCACTCTCCTCCATTCCCGAAGTAATTGTTTTACTTCATTTATATCAAAATATTCAATAACATGACTTGCATAAATCAAGTCTACACTATTATCTTCAAATTCTAAATTAGTAATATCATTATAATCTAAATGATCATACTCTCCTCCGTCGATATGAATCCAATCGTCACCAAAATTTCTCCACCCACACCCCATGTTAATTTTAATCATTTATAAACTCCTTATCTAATTTTTGTCCTTCATATGGGCCAGTTTTATATTCATATACTAATGTTTCATTTTCTAATATTGTATACGTGTGTGCTCCTTCTAACGTAAAACTAGCGTCCCCGTGGTTTAATATTGGCTCTGCTATAATAGTATCATCTAGATCATAAAAATGACACTTAACTTGTCCTTGAATTACTATCCAACTCTCTTGTGCTATAACATTCCTAGTCCGTTCTTTCCATATGTGTTTATGCGCCTTAAAAGTTTTATTTTTTTCCATGTTTAATATAGCACATTGAATAAAATTTTCTCCGGGAACGATATCAATTCTTCCCGGCTTTAAATCATTTTTCCTTACTATTATATGTAATAATCTATCAGGAACTACTTTTGAATATATCTTTTCCATAATATTATTTTTTTGTTAATATAAATTGTCGATCTGTTTGTAAAGTTAATTCTACATTTATTCCATTAGTTTGTATAAAATCAGTAACTGCTAATTGTATATCGTTTCCAATTTCATAATCGTCTCCGGCAATAATACCGCCTGTTTTTACTAAATCATATGATATCATTAAATCATTTAAAACATACTTGTAACTATGATTTCCATCGATATATACCCAATCCAATTCGTCATAATTAATATATTTTTTCATTTCATTGCTATAAATTCGTAAAATTTTAACATTGTTAGTTGAAAAATATTTTACAACATCATGATATATAGTATCCATATCCAATTGACTTTGTGCTAATTTACCTCCATACCATCGATCTGGGTATGTTTCGATAAATCTCCATGGGTCAATTAAATAAAATAATCTAGGTTTAACTGTTTCATAAATTTTTTTAGCAAAGGCTCCTTGCCAAACTCCAATTTCTGCTCCTACACTTCCAACTGGGAAATACTTTAAAATAAATTCTCGATTCATAATTGTGTTTCTATATTTTTATAATGTATAAATCTAGGATGTTTAAATTTTTCAAATCTGGTAAAATTTAAACACGGCGTATATATGATAATTCCTTTATTAATATATGATAATATTGTAGAATATGTACTTTGTCCGGTTACTAATATATCGGCACTAGCTAACATATGAAGTGCGTCTATATCACTTCCATTTAATACTAATTTACAATCTGATTGAAATTCTATAAAATCATCTGGATTTCCTTCGGATATAATATAAACTTCGATATCTGTATATTTTTTTTTTATCTTATCAATTATCGTACGATAATGCGAATTTGGTTTCCATCTGTCATGATTTTTTATAGAATGTATATCTCCCCTACGTATGTGTATTGCTATACTTTTTTTGCCAAATTGATACGGAGTTTTATTGCTCCAATAACATTTTTGTAATATTTCACATAAATATTCAGATCGCTCGATCAAAATTCCAGGAAACTGTTTTCCAACTTGTAATTGCATTATTGTATTATCTGGTTGTGATGTTACAAGATTATAAAATTGTTGTACATTAAAATATCCTTGTTCATCTGTACATGTATTTGGGTTATGTGCAAAATTTAAGTTCGGTGCCGGTATTATAGTTAAATTTTCTTTTGTAGAAATTGTATTATATAGTACAGTAAGATTAAATATGTTTTCAAATCTCTTACTATCACATTCAAATGGTTCGTGTAAAAATGTACAATTACAATATTCAGCTAGTAATAATGCAGATAGGACATTATACATAACATGTCCTATTGAACTTCTAGAATTTAATTCGTTTCCAAATTTTAATATACCTGGCATTATATATTTCATTTTTATACTAAACTTTCAATTGTTGGCCAAATATTATATTTTTCAAGTATCATATTTCTAGCCAATTTTAAATTTTCTATATTTTTTTCTCTGTAATCAGATTTAGATATGTTAATTATTTCGTCTATTATTTGTTCTACGGGCTTCGTATCATCAATTAAATAGTATGAACCATTGGGTAAGAATTCATGTATTTTTTTACATCCCCAATAAATGGGCATACATAAACAAAGAATAGCATCACACAATTTTTCGCTAAAATAATTATTAGTTCGGCCGTTTTCAATTGATAAATAATATTTGTAATCTAACAATCCCTTTTGTTTATCCCGGTCAGGCAATAAATTACCATTAATTTTACCCCATATATCTATATCATTTGGATATTTGGATCTTAATCCATTTATTAAATCTAATCTAAATTTATGATCTTTAGTAACCAATTTTCCTGAGTCAATTACTGATAGATTCTTTGTTTTTTTATGATCTAATTCTACAAGATCATTATAAGGTATATCTACCCACCAAGTTTGTGGTAACCAAAAATCTCCCCACTCATGATGTTTTTTAATAAAACATGTATCATTCCATTCCCTGTATCCTCCCGGCACATGTTTTGGTTCTCTACCAAAAAATATTACTTTGTTTTTGTTTTTAATAATATCTTTTGTTTTATCTTGTATAATAACATAGTCAGATTCATGTTGTGTATCTACTGCAATTAAATTATTCCATGTAGCAATTCCATGTGGACATTGTTTAGAAAACAATTTAGTTATATCAGAAGAAGATTTATAATATTCTGAGAAATATATTTTTTTATAATCATGTCCTTTAAATGTCTCTGATATATAATTATACATTAACATATATACACGCTGTTTATATTTTCGTATAAACTCATAGTTAAGATGTAAACCTAAATATCCTTTTTCTATCATTTTACTGAGGTTTAAATTTAAATTTTTTACTACATCTTCATATGGTCCTGAAACTTTATTAACGAACCAATTATCTTTTTTAAATGAGTTAACAACATCAGTGACACTATTTCTGTGTACATAAATAATTTTGTAAGGATTTCCTCCTAACGCTGTTATCCAATAATGTAACGTACCAATAAACCTAGGATCTTTTATAACACAATTATAATTTGTTCTTTTATATATATTTTTTATTTGATTAATAAATTTTTCTGGAATTGTATAAGGCATTTTTTCTGTTTCAAAATACATTTCATTCTGACCAGTAGATCGAATAATTTCATTATTTAACAGATTAACTTCATATGATTCTAATATGTTATAAACATGTTTATTTCCAACTACACTAGTATTTTGCCTGAACTCCTCTACGCAGGTCGGAACTCCCATTTCTTCGACGAGTGATGTTACAAATGATGTACCTGATTTATATGTTCCGACAATAAATATTATCATAATCTAGAATAAACTTTCCCAGCCCTTATTCTAAGTTCGGTTGCCTTTTGTTCTTCAATCCTGTCTTTACTTTCGTTCTTAAGTTCGTCACTCCTGTTCAAAATATATAAAATATCATTACACCGATATATATGGTCTTTACCGGCCATTTCTACCATTGGGATACAAAGTGCATGATCCCATGCTGATCTAAAAATATTATTAGTTTCTGGGTCTATTAGATCACAATTATCAATTTTATTGTATAACCAATACTTATAAGTCTTTAAATGAGAATATGGAAACGGAACTTGTCTGTGTTTATTTTCATTATCAACCTGGTCATTAATTTCCATATTCCAATGTCCTCCTACATTGCCCGTTGGATACATTTGATATTGTCCATATGTCATCCAAATATTTGTATTTTGGTATATCTGATTTAAATATTCTAATACAAATGTGGAAGATAACCAATCATCTCCATCTACCTCTATAAGAATATCTTCGGTATTTGGTTTTATAAAATCAATAGCAGTTATCGTCGCAACTCCTTGGCCGCTTCGTTTTTTTGGAGTTTTTATTACACTAAATCGTATATCATCTTTTGTTAAATTAATAGCTGTATTATACGATCCGTCATCTGAATGGTCGTCTATTATTACACATCTCCAATTCTTATAACTTTGTAATTTTAATGTTATAATATTAATTGGTAGCCACTTGTTAATATTATACGAAGTAGTGATTATTATAAATTTATTTTCTGTCATTCTTTAAATACTTCAATACACAATACATTTGCATCATTAACAACGATCATGGTACCATCTTTTAATTTAAATTTTGTAAATTGTCCTTGTTTAATAGTATCAGTTATTATCCCATTATATGTTCTTTTTACTCCACCAATAAAATGAATTATTTGTGTAACATATTCTCCCTGGTTATTAATAGTTGAATTTAAATTTTTCAAAATTAATTTTCCTTCAATAATAAATCAACAGCTTCTCCAAATTCTTGATCATTGGGATATTGTTTTCTCAATTCTTGTACTTGTTCTTTAAATGTTTTCATAAAATTCGTTTTGTTTTTCTTGTTTTTCTATTGTCTTTGGGTGGTGTAATGCCAATTGTTCATTTGGTGGTATTTGTGATAATTGTTTAATACCAACAATTCGTTCGTGCACTTTGCCTTCCCATTTAATTCGTTCATCTCTTTTATATATTCTGCCTTGATAGTCCGGCCAATTTACCCAGCCTTGGTCATTTACTTGCCAACCCCATTTGTCTATATGTGTTTGTGTTATTCCTTCTACTGTATTAATGCGTGGTATATACATTAATTCAACATCTGGATTCATTACTATTATTTCCCTTAAATTTTTCATTAATATTGAGGATGGTATTTCATCAGCATCAATTTGAAAAATCCAATCACAATCATCTAATAATTCATATCCGACATTTTTAAATGTTGCAAAATCTCCGTTTAATGGAGCATATCCAATTCTAAAATTATCTCTAAAACCTAATCTATCAGGCAATGTAAATTTTTTACATAACTCTTCTACTTCCGGTGTATAGTTTGATTCATCTAACAATATACCTACAACATCATCTTTAGTTATATTAGTCTTTAACATAACCAATAATCTTGTTAATTCGTCTAGTTCATTACACGCTGTTACAAAATAACCTATCTTCATGCTTTTTTCAATTTTGGTAACTTGAGTTTTGGTAATTCTGTTTTACCATTCTCTTGTTTATTTAATTTAGGCAATTGCAATTTAGGTAACTGTAATTGTTGTGCTACCGGAATTGCTTCTAATCCTTTATCTATCATTTCTAATAATTTTACATATTGCGATCTAACTGCCGTTTTACTAAAATTATCTTTGGCATATTTCTTTTGTTTTCTAGATTTTTCTAAAAATTTATTATAATGTTTAAAAACTTCTTTCAGTGCTTTTTTAGCATACGCATAATCAGGAGTAAACCATTTAGCTTCTCCAATCAAAAATGGATTTTGAGCTGATGGATGTATTTGTGATAATCCTCCTGCTAGGGCTACTATATATTCCTTATTAAGAAAGTCTGCTTGTCCTGAATAGTGTGGTGCTATGATAGGTTTACCTGTAGTTGAAAATTCTAATAATGGTCTTCCAAATCCCTCTGCTTTTGTAAATGATATCATTGCTTTAACTTTTTTATGATTATACATTGCATTCATTTCATCATCGGATAAGTCCCCATGTAGTAAATATATATTTGGTAACTTAGTTGATTTTGGAAATGTATTTCTTATCTCATTAATTTTATTTTCTATATTCCATTTATCAGTAACCGAATATGTTGCTCCACTTGTTTTCAATAATAATGCTGGTACTGATCCGTGTTTATTTTTAAATGTTTCTAAAAATGTATGAATTGCTCCGCTTATATTTTTCCTATCTTCACCCATATGTCCTTGTAACCAATGTCCGGCTATTAAAAAACAAAATGTTTCATGTATGTCATCTAACACTTTAATGTCATCACTTATAGGATGATTATTTTTATCATATACATCTTCATTAAAATATTCTGATACTACTTGTAAATTAGTTGTTATAGTTAATCCATGTTTTGTTGCTGTATCTTCAAATACCTTTTTAGTAAATTGAGAAGGCACAACTGTTGTTTGCATTTGATTAATTTTTTCAATCCATTCTTTAGGACACAAATCGCCTTCTGTTCCAGCAGTTACTCCAATATTATATTTTCCTACTGGCTGAAATTCATTAGGTACTGTTATCTGAACCCATATATCAGGTTGGGCTTGTAATGGTAATGGAATTAACCGTTGTTGCCAGTCTACTGGAATTGGATATGTAAATGGTGTATTGCCCCATGGCATTGATAATAATTTAATATCCCATTCAGAACTTTTTTGTTCTATTATATTATCTACAAATTCTCGTGCATGGTGTCCATAACCTGATTGTGTTGCGATTGGACTTGAAACTATACATGTTCTCATACTACTATACCCATATTTTTATATTCTTTATTTTCTACTTTATTTAATGTGAATTTTGGTCTTTTTTGTCTAGGAGTGTTAATTATAAACTTAATCATATCAACCATTTTATTAGCCATTTGTTCTGAAGTTAATCCATTATTTAAACAAAAGTCTCTTCCTGCCCACCCACATTCCATTCGTACCTCTTTTGGTGTTACCCACCAACCATACATAGCATCAGCAACGTCTTCGAATTTACATCTGTCATCAAATATATATGGAGTTTGTGGAGACCCCTGTAATGATCTATTTGATGGAAATACTGGTATTGCCCATTTGCCATGATTTAATTGATATCTTCCATTATGATTTGTAGGAATACGATCATTTGCTCTAAACCAATTATCATTTTCATCTTTGAAGCCACACTGATCTTGTAATCCACCCGTAACGTTATTAATAATAGGTGTTCCTGATAATAATGCTTCTGTACTGCTAAGTCCCCATCCTTCATTGGATGCTATATTAACTACAACATCTGATATGTTATACATTGCATTTAAATCTTGTGAGCTCAACTTTCTTTCTGAAAATAAAACTTTACACCCGGGTGCTATATTTTTGTGTACAGCCCTTAAGTCTGTCCCGTTATTATCAACTGCTTGAGTGTGCATTAATAAAGCTACTTTGTCTTTTTTGTCTTCAGGTAATTTATTCCTAAATTCATTAAATGCTAATATTACATCACCTGGTTGTTTTCTTCTAATATTTCTATTGTTCCAGAATACTAAAAATTCAATTCCATTTCTTTCTTTAATATCAGCAAAATATTTTTTATATCTTTCATCATTTTCTGGTAATGGTTTATATATATTATGATTTAATCCATGTGGAACGTATCCTGTAATTACATCATCCCATTCTAACGTTTCATCTCCAATTTCATCTGCATCATAATTATACACCCCAAATCCGTTCTGTCCAAGCACTTCTCTATGTATGACATCAGATTGCTGCGAAATTCCCATTATTAGGTCACAGCTACCGTAAAATGGCGCATTCCACATCGGATAAGGTAAGTCGTCCCATATGGAATAATACATGAGTGGAATATTAAATGTGGTTTTGATTTCGTGCTCTAAATCATATAACCAACCCCAATATCGTGGATCTGTAAAATGTAATATTGCATCTGGCTTTTCTGCATTTAGTAAAGCAAATAATAAATTTCTATTTCCATACCCATCAGACGGGACTACTTTTACATCTGCGTCTTCAACGCCTGTTTCTTTTCGTACGTCTTGTGATACATCAAACATTTTTCCTGTGTCTGGGTGTTTGACTGCGGCTCCTATTTGAACCCAATCAAAGTGCTTGACGCTGTTTAAAATAATTTCTTTGCTAATTGTTCCGATTCCGGATGGCAATCTAAAATCGTCTCCTAATAATAAAATTTTTAGTTTTTTTGTTTTTTGTAGTTTTGGTAACTCCATTAATGTAACATCCTTATACTATAACTTTTATATAAATATTAACCAAGTAAAACTACTGGCTTATTTAATTTATTTATTTTACTATACGCTGTTTTTAATTGTGGATTCATTTTATTTTCGTTATTTAAAATAATCATATAATCACAATTTTCTGCTAACATTCTCATTCTATGTAACAACTGACTAAAATGATATTTCTTCCCATAATATGATTCAGGCATTGCTGAATACAAATTCCTTCCGGAATAAGATGGATTGTATTCTGAATATGGTATTCCGAATTCTAATGCAAATTTCCTAACCATATAATTTGCTCCTTCCGTACCACCCGCTCCTATTACAGTAACATCAGATCCAAATTGTCTTTTTAAGTTTTGTAAGACATCTTGGACCTTTCGTTTATTCTGCCATTCTTTATTTCCAATAACAGCTACTCGCATCAATCCTTTAGTAATTGTTTAAGATCTTGATTTCCGATAATTTCATCGAAATTTTTTATATTTGCAATCATATGATTTAAAGCTTGTCGCTTATCTTCTGCAGATGCGTATTGTTCAATAATAATATCAATCTCAGCGGTAAGGTCTGGGTGTTCTCCAATTCCTGCTGAGTTAGTTAAATATACATTTAATTTTGCTACTGCATCTGCTTTAGCTGCTTGATATTTAGCATACATTGCATCTAATAATAATCCATTCATGTTATTTCCTTTTTATTTATTATAATAAATTTTATTCACGAATCCTATCTTCTTTAGGACAATTTTCATAATCTTCTTTGAAAGGACACCACTTACAATGTTTAGCTCCTTTTCCAGCTAGTGCCAAATATTTTCCTTCTTTATTTTTATTTCCATTTTCATCAAAACAATGTTCAATAAATTCATCAATGCTTTTTTGAACTTTTTTCCTTGTAACTGTTCCAGAAGCTGGATTGACTATTTGTATACGCTTTTGTGGAAACATTGACTCTTCTATTAATTTTCTTTTAACAATAAAAAATTCAATATCTACATTATCTATAGGCGTACCAAATTGATCTGAAAAATATTTTTTATATGCTACTAATTGTGCTAATTTAAGCTTGTCTGACTTTTGCCATTTATTCCAACCCATACGACTTGTTTTAATATCATATATCTTAATTTTATTTAAATCAGTATCTCTTATTACTACATCTATAAACCCATACCAAAATACATTAGGATTTTTTTGTGATGCAGGAACACACAACTCTACTTCTATTCCTACCAGTTCGTATCCTTTAGTTGAAAAATATTGTGCTCTTCTTTTTATAAACCATTCTAATATAGCAATGCCATCTTCTAGGTGTTCTGTTAATTCAATTGGGTTAGAAAAGTGTTCTCCATTATTTTCAATTACTGCTTGAGAATATACTTGTTTAAGATTATTTGTTAATTCATCTCGTATATTAATATTATTTGCAGCTTTGACAGATTGTGTATACATAACCGTTAAATAATTTTGTAATGTTTCATGAAATGCTGTTCCGAAACATGTTGCTACGCTATGTGTAAATGTAGAAAGTTTGTCTATATAGGATAATTTCCATTGTTTAGGACATTTTGAATACATTGCCCATTGCGAATATGATATCTTTGCTGGTACTTTGCTTACATCATTTAATGATAACTTATATACTGGATTAATATAATTTCCTGTTTTACTCATCTTCGTTTTGGTTTAAATACTTTGTTTTTTTATCACTTCTTCGAATACAAACTTTAGATTGGACTTAGTAGTTCTATCATCCCACTTGAACCATTCTTTTACTGCTTCATAACATTGATAATAACCTAATGTATTAATGAACATTATTGTTTGTGTAATTTCTTTTTCACTCATCTTATTAATGTTATTGTTCCTGATTGTGATGTTAAGGCATCTACTTTTAATTGGTAAACATATGTTCCAATTGGGCATGGTTTACCTCTAAATGTTCCGTCCCAAGCTTCATTTAAATGAGGTGCTTCAAATACTAATTGACCCCACCTATTATAAATCTCTATTGTAATATGATCTAACCCCCTGCCCATAACTTGAAAGGTATCATTTGTATTATCTCCATCTGGTGAAAAAACATTAGGAACAAAGATTGCATGTTCTTGAGGCACTTTAATTATATTTGAAATCGAATGTACCTCTATATTATTACTATAAGCTACTACTCTGTAAATATCATAATTTTGTCCTAGTAAGCTTAGGGATAATAAGGTTAATATTAATGTTAATTTATTTTTCATCTTCTTTGTTTTGGTTTTTCTTTTTCCATTCGAAGACTTCTATAAGATTCTTTCTAGTTTGTTCTCGAAGTTCATTTTGTTTCTTTATTTCCAATTCAAATCTTTCTGGTGTTAATTCACCTAACGATTCAATATAAAAATGTTGAGTAGGTATTGTAAAGACTTTGAAGCTATTTTGTTTTGGCTCAAAATCTATGTGGAAACATTCTCCTACATACTTATCAAGTTCTTTCATCTTTGTTTTGGTTTAATTTTCTAACCTCTTCTAATAAAGCTAATGCAACCCTTACGTCAGAGTCGAACATTATAGTTAACTCTTTCTCAAGTTTTAATAACTTATCTAATTTTTCTTCTTTATTCATCTTCGTTTTGGTTT
>Ga0114934_10001514_pt1 | contig 15089 bp, 7 predicted proteins | sample 4SBtaG_2_FD_99695 | JGI IMG/M metagenome (GOLD analysis project Ga0114934, IMG submission 99695) | Deep subsurface microbial communities from Kolumbo volcano to uncover new lineages of life (NeLLi) - 4SBTROV10_white metaG | ecosystem: Environmental > Aquatic > Marine > Volcanic ... | reverse complement strand
GCCATTTGTCACTCTTTATTAAAATTAAAATTAATGAATGCAATCTTAAAAGTTAAATTTCAAATTCAACTGTGGATAAACAACTTTTACAAATCCGATATTCTGTGTTTCAAGCGAAACTTTTGCTTCAAGTTTTTTGTTGTACCGGCTTGTACTCCATGCAGCTTCTAAAGCAGATATAACGTGATTTAACATGACCACAGTTACAGCAGTTTTGGCAGTTGAATAAAAATCGTTTGCTATTCCTCTCTGATGCGAATAACTCTTAAACATATCAGTTACAGGATCACCATAAGTAAATGGATTATTCGGATCTTCCTTAAAATCAGCCCAGCCGGGATTAAACTGGTCGTATTTGCCAATCATTTCATAATACTGTTGTTCACCAAACGGATAAAGTCTGTGTGAATATCCGCTGCTGGACTGCATACCAATTGCAGATTCCAAATTATTTAAGACATTCCAATTTACCGAACCATTGCTAAACAGATTAGCACTAAAATTTGCTACCTGCTCATCAGTTATCCCGGGGTTTAATCTTTGTGCATTATTTAGCGACCATTGTGCATATCGGTTAACACTCCAATATTTATTTGCAATTTCATGAAAGTGCGTGGTTTGATCATTTCCCCTTTTATTGTAAATAATAGCAGTAGTAATTCCGGCTGCTTCAACTGCAATGAAAATTGCCGTCTTCAAAAAATTACCATTATAAAACTGACCGGCACCCGGAATAACCAAGGACAAACCGGCAGAAATAAGAGCAGATTTTTTTTTAACTAACAGATTAGGATTATCCAAGTTTACCTGCTGTGAATTTTTAATCGCCAATCCGGAATCAAGATTAAGACTTCCTGAAAATAAATTAGCCTTTTTCCCCTGTGCAATAACAGAATTAACTGATATCAATAAACCGAAATAAAACAATTTTATAATTGTATTTTTTAACATCATAATTCCATTTTTTATATTATAAAGTATTTTATTTTATAAATTAAAATCAAATAGTACCCCGCCATAAAGCCTCCATTGCTTTCCATACGAAATTGATTGGCCACGCACTATTCTTGTAAAAGTATCAAACGAATAAGCGGCATCAAAGAATAACGCCGTTGGGAATAAATAAAATGAGTTCATCTTTATTCTAATTTCAGCACCAATTCCTTTTTTAAAAGAACTTAATGCCGGGAAATCTCCATTCCACGCATTACCTAAATCACCATAAACAGAAAGGAATATGTTATCAACATACAACTGCCCTACACGCGTATCAATATTTTGAAATAGCGGGAATCGATAAGTAATATTTAACCAACCAATTTCGTTACCGCTTATTGCATAAAAAGGATAACCACGCATACCGATTAATCCGCCCAGATAAAAATCAAAAAAATCGGGAATGGTTTTACCAAGAATAGTTCCGCCTCTTAATTTTACAGAGATTGTCTGATCTTTAAATGTTTCAAAATGCCTGACTACATTTAATTCTAACCTATGAAAATTGTAAGGTGTAAATACCGGTTTTAAAATACCATCCTGTATTGTATAACTATTAGTATCGTTATATTTATCAAATTCATAATTGTACTTAAATTCCAATTTCATACCAATCGGATTAATACTCCGCAATTTAGTCGGTGCAATATTTTCATAAGAATATTTAATTCCAAAATTTCTACCAATAAAATAATTATCCTTAAATGTTTGAAAAAGTAAATTTTTGGAAGGAATAGTAAAACTACCTATCTCAGCTTGGTAACTGCTGTATGAGAATCGAAATTCAATATTACTGTGTCTTGAAAAGAATCTGTGTTTTGCCGACAAATCAACTTCAAATAGGTTATATGTAATATCAACAGGAATCTCAAAATCGTAACGTGGTGGAGAAAATGTAGAATCTGCTCCAAAGCCTATATTTGTATTATTCTGACGACTAACACTATAAACTTCTAATGACAGATTAGGTTTAAGTCCTAAATTGTACAGTAAAGGTAAGCGATCTCGATAATCAAAAATAAAAAACAAGTCACGCTCCAACTTTCTGTTAATAGCAGCACCGGCAAAAAAACTGTATCTGTTTAGTACATCACTTGAGGTAACATATAAACCCGGTTTGATTTTATCAAGTCCGTTATTGTGCGGATTGATATTATCATAACGAATAAACGGGTAAAATGTTAATTTTGAAAAAAAACCGGAATACTTTTTTACTTTATAATCAGGAATTTTAGTATCATCATAATTGCGTAAAGCATTTATGTTGAACTTTGCCAAATCTCCTTTCGGTTTCCATTTCCCTAATGGCGGATTAGATAATTTCTTGTAATGTTTTGTAGGGTCAACTTGTTTTTGTTGCTCGGCACTAATATAAAACAATTTATATCCTTTTGATGTATATCCGGCATACGCAATGTTACCATTGCTATCAACAGCAGGCATAAAAGCACCTCCGACAACATTTGTTAATTGAGTTGTTTTCCCGTTTTTAACATTCATCTTATAAATGTTAAAAATACCGGTTCTATCGGATGCAAAAATAATATTTCCGTCTTTATCAAATACCGGATTTCTTTCGTCATCGGATGTTTTTAAAATAAACTTTTGATTTGCCCCGCTTGTATCTACACTTGCAATATCCCGCGTTTCCTTAAATGAATAATCATATATAATATATTTACCATCAGGAGAAAATTTAGGATTGTAAACTTGTTCTCCATGTTCGTAAAAGGTAAGCCTTTTAAAGTTTTTACCATTAATATCCACTGTTCCAATATTTGAAGTACCGTCTTTTTGATAAAGAAAAACTATCTTTTCCCCATCAGGAGAAACGCCGGGATTGTTTGCACGCAAACCGTATGTTAATCTCGTATTTTCATCTTTGTTAATATCATATACATATAAATCGTGAATATTTGCCCACTTCGGATTGTCATCGCTAAGCATTGCATAAACAATTTTATTCTGTTTTGGAATAACGGCTATTGTTGAACGTGTGCCGGAAATCAAATTCTCTTCCTTGCCCGTTGCGATGTTCAATTTATAAATGCCTGAAACGCTAAAATAATCGGCACTTTTATTTGAAATATAGAATACACTTTTTCCGTCTTCTGAAAACGTAGGATAAAAGTTTCCAAAACCGACTTTGCCAATCATCTTTCCGGTTACAACATTTTGCAAAACATCTTTAGTACGAGCTTGATAATTTTTTTTCAAGAAACTTGTCCATTCGTTATAAATCTCGTCCCCATCTTTTCCGAGCACATCTTTAAACGCGCCGTCAATTGTAAAGGTCGTAAGATGTCCCAAATCTCTTGTAATTTTCATCAACTTATCTTCGCCGTACTTTTGTGAAATGTAACGCGTAAGTGCAAAACCTGAATTATAAACCGATTCATTTCCGAGACTTGTTTTACCGAACACACCCATTTGATTCCAAGTTAAAAAATCTCCGTCAAGTGCATAGCTTCGCAAAATCATATCGCGATGTGTATCCCAATTATCGTAATTAAATTCGGGACGCATATATTGGGCGGTACCTTCTGCAAACCACGCCGGCATGTTTAGTGTAGCCACGGGATATGAAACTATTACATTCGGATAACCATATAAAATATCTGGGCGATATTCATCTTCATAATTCATAACTTGCAGATAAACAGCCGGAATTCCACGACCCAATTTCATTGCCGACTGAATTTGAACCATGTGAGTAAATTCATGAGAAATTACATTTCGCAACCAATTGTGTGCACCGCGTAAATCAAAATCCAACGCCGAAGCCCAAATCTCAATTTTATTATCAAAAAAATATGTAGCTCCGTTTGAATAGTCATCAATATCTTTAATCACAAAATGAACCGTACCGGGTTCGTAACCATATAATGAAGTAATTGGTCCCCAAACTTCTTCGGCAATTTTTAAAACCGTTTTTGCTGATCGCTCCGCACCTTCGTGAAAATGAACTTTTACATGCTTACCTGAAATTGTGTACCAATCGTAACTTGGATTATAATCATTAAATTGTGCAAATAAATTATTGGTTAATAAAATCAGTAAGGCAAAGAAAAACAAGATTTTTTTATTTATCATAAATTTTAAGTTATTATTTTTTATTATTTTATAACGACAATTTTAATTAACTTCGATGAATTTTCCCCACCTTGGTCTGCAACAACTTCCAACCTTGCAAAATAAATTCCGCTTTGAATATTACTAACATTCCAAGTAATTTCATTATCAAAACCACCTACAGCATTTCTTGAAAGTTCAGCTACAAGTTCGCCTCCAAGATCAAATATTTTAACCGTTGCTTTTGAATTTTCACTAACAAAGAATCTGATTTTTGTCTCCTGTCCATAAACCGGATTAGGCCAATTATAGGCACGATTATCAGGGAAATATTTTGTGATTTGATTATCAATTTTTGTTTTTTCTACAAAAGAAGTATTAAGCCTACCTCCAAAATCCGATGTCCAATTTGTTTCCGAATCAAAATCACTGATATTCCAAGTGGATAAATTGCCTTTATCCGTAACTACTGCAAGGGCAGTTTTCCCGTTCTGTACAAAAAGCAAAGGAGAAACATTAATTCCGCTTCCGGTTGAAAAAGGAAATTCGTCAAGCGGTTTTCCATCAGAACCGGAAAATGCGGTTATTTCACCACTATTAGATATTTGAACTAAATCCATAACACCGTTTACATCCAAATCGGCAGAAAGCGGAGCTGCGATAGAATTGCTTCCGGTTGTTAAATCAATCGGGAAATAATCGGCTGAATTACCTTGCATATTTAAAGCATTAAGCTCAAAATTCCCGACAGAAACAATAAAATTATCGCCTGTATTTTTAATGTCCGACAGATTAAATTTTGAAACGCCATTTCCCAAATTCTGTTCAATTGTATTTATTAATTTTCCATCACGAATAATGTAAAACCCGTTTTTATCGCTTCCCTTTGCTTCGGCTCCGGTAGTTAATATTTGAGCATCAAAAGACACCACGGAAATATAATCCGAAGATTGAGATTGTGTAAGTACAATTTGATTTAAGTTATATGGGAAATTAATATTATTTCCTTTGAAATCATAAAATGAGTGTTGGGAAATAGCAAAATAATTATTTCCATTTAATGCAATGCCTTTAACCGGTTCGGTTTGAGCAAAAGCTTGAACTTCGTTTATTTTTTGAAAAGTCTGATTTGATATTTGGAAACCATATTCGATAATCTTTCCCGTAACCGTTCCAAAATAGAATTTAATTTTATCGGACAATATTTCACTAACAGATAACGGAGTGGAAATAGTATCTGACACGTTAAGTGAAACTAAAAAATTATTAACCAGATGTTTTGAAACGACATTAAGGACATTACTTTCAGAACTAATTAAATAATAACCACCTCCAGTAGTTACAACAGAAGGCTTATAATCAGAATTATAATTATTTAATATCGAATAAATTCCGATAGAATCAATTTCAAAAACTTCATTTGTTGACTTATCCTGCGTAAGAAAATACTCTCCCGAATTTGTTTGAGCTTCTGTTAACCATTTTGGTGAAAAAGACGGAATATTTACAGACATCAACGGTTTAATTACATTTCCTCCAAAGGATAAATTAAAACTCATTTTTAACCCGACATCACTGAAGTTTTTGAAGCTAATAAAAGTATTTGCCCCGCTATTAGTTACAGTACTTGGTTTGGATTGTGCATCAAAAACATTTTTATACAATTTCGAAGGGTTTGATTTGTACCAAGTATCTGATTTAAATGCTTCGCGTGTTTCAACACTACCTGTTAAGATATTTTGGAAATCCTTACCGATATCAAATATTCCATCAGCTTCTTCAATATATACCCCACGATTATTTTTATCGGCATTTACCCGATTGTTTAACAAATTCGCGTTAATTACTTTTTGATCTATATGCCAAATTACTATACCTACATCCTTAAACACGCCGTCTTTATCATTTTTGTCAATACCCGGGACTGCCCAATCAGGCTCATCAACATCGGTTACAACACCTTTAATTGAATCGACATTAAAAAATCTAAAACCATCAGTATCGTAATGAAAAGTTTTTGTAAAAGTTTGACCGCCAACCTTATATGTAACTGTTGCTCCGTCATTATGAGCATCACGCGAACGATTTTCAATTAAATAATATTCATCTGAATTTAACGGAACTTTTAAAAGCGTTGTGTCACCAGCCGAAGCAGCTCTCTGAGCTGTCAGAACTGAATGAACATCCTGAAGATTTACCGTAACCGGAGTTTCCCAACCGAGAAATACTTTAACCCAGGGTGAGGGTTCAGGCGGAAATATTCCTTGGTATGCATAAAATCCCTGCGGATCCATTAACCCGAATCTTCCGATTGCGCTTTTACCGGTTTTAGTATCAAATAAATCCGGAACGCCAAGAAAATTGCCAACTGTTGTACAAAGTAGTCCGTTTATTGTCAGTTGAATAAGAGTCTTTCCTGTAATACCGTCAAGTTCACGAGAATCGGTTTCCGGCATAATTGCCGTATTCGTAATTTTAAAATTACCGTTGGAAACCGAAAATCCGTCAAAGTTATCTCCATAAATTTTTTTTAATGATTTCTTACTCAGAAATATTGACGGGATATCACGTTCAAGACCGATACTACCGGGTGTAATTAAACCTCGACTTACACCGGCATGAAAAATTATGAACATATCATAATCGGCAAAATTAAATCCGGGGTTTAAAGAATCAACCTGACGCCAAACTTCCTTAGATAAATTACCAAGTTCATCAAAAGTTGTTGATTCGGACGAAGGAGAATAATATCTCATCGGATTTTTAACAGTGTAAATATCCGGTAAAATACTATATGCAATATTTAATTTCCCTGACGATACTTTTTTAAAATAATTTTTAACAAAAGTTAAATGGTCGGCAAAATATTGCTGATTATGGGGAAGCGGATCAAGTATATCATTACCATAATCTTTGGAATAAATAGTTCCGAATTTTCCGTTTCCGTATGTTTCGGTATCTTTATCTTTGGCAAACTCTACCATAACAGCTAATATTTTCAAAGAATCCGAATTAAAATTTTCGATATTAATATAACTTGAAGAAAAATGAAAAACCGGATTAAATTTTTGGGCAGATATACTGCTCAAAAATAATGTACTCAATAAAAGTACTGTTGAAAACTTTTTCATATTAAATTATATCCCGCGTGGAAATCCTAAAGTTTTTTGCTGTGCACCGCCCCATCCGATCAAGACGGTAAATCTCAATGTGTCATTCAAAGGATGATTTGCACCGTTTTTAAATACTGATGTAGTTAAATAACTGAAATCAAATCCATAAAGATCATACCGTAAACCCGCACCGATTGTAATAAATTTTCTATTCCCAAAATCAGGGTCTTCATAAAAATAACCGGCTCTAAGTGCAAACATAAAATCACCCGGTTTTCCATACCAATATTCAAATCCCATAGTTGTTACAATTTCTCTCAACATATTTTTGTTTCCCCAAGATGTAATTAATGATTTAGCCCAACCATCTCGTGATTGTGTTGAATCACTTGGGACTTGTATTAACAACCGGCTGAAATCAAGAGTGTATGTAAGGGAATTATATTCGTTTTGAAACAAACGAAATGCAAAACCAAGCCTTAAATTAGTTGGAATTGGATCAGCTTGTTTTTTATCAATATAATATATATTAGGACCTACATTGCTTAAATTTGCTCCAATGCTCAAACGGTTATCAAAATTACCAATTAATGGCAAATTTAATTTTGCCGGTCTCCACATTGCAGCAAGGTCAAAGCTAACTGAAGTTGCAACGCCACTGCCTTCTTCACCTTCAGTACCTTGTGTGGAAAGTCTGCTGTGAATTACACGGGCATTAAAACCAATTCCCCAATCATTGCTTAATTTTGTTGCGTAACCGAGTGTGAGAGCACCATCAAACGAACGAAAAGTACCTACTTGATTTCCGGCAGCATCGGTACGAACAAATTGACCGAAATTCATAAAAGTTATACTTGCGGAAACTGTTCCGTCAATATCATCAACATATTGCTTGTAAGTTAAATAATCATAGAATATATCTAAGTGGAACTGCGGTAGCCAATTACTGTGTGTAATACTTACTTCGGAACCTGTTTGAAATGCAAGTCCGGCAGGATTCCAAAAAATTGCAGCAGAATTATCTGCTAATGCAGTTCCTGATTCACCCATACCGCCCGCACGAGAATCCGGCGCAAGTTGAAGAAATGGGACTGCTGTGCTAATTTGTGCTTTTAATATATTGTTAAAACTAAAACCTATTAGAATCAACAATACTGTTAATGAGAATTTTCTCATAAAATATACCTCCAGTGAATAAATAATTTTTTAAATATTTTTTTTCTTAATATTATCTAATAATTGCTAATTTTCCTAGAAAACTTTGACTATAGTTTCCATCTGTTGAAGTTACTATCAGTTTGTATAAATAAGTTCCATTTGCCAACAAACCGCCATCTTCATCCCGTCCATCCCAATAAATTTTTACAAATTTTTCCAAAATACTATTTTCTTCGATGTTTCTAACAAGCCTGCCGGCAACTGTGTAAATCTTTATTTTTACATTTAAAGGCTCATTCAAGTTTTGCTGAAATGTAAACGCAGTATTCGACGTAAAAGGATTGGGGTAATTGTAAACATCTTTGATTGTAAGAGCACCGGATTCAACAACAGTGAAATTGCTGGCTTCTACCGAGAGATTGTTGAATACATCCCATGCTTTAATTTTAATGGAATAATCTCCAGGTTTCATATTGTTAAATTTATATAAAATCACTCCCGATTTTCCACCGGCATCCAAATCACCAACAAAGTTATTTGAAAAATCAATGGCGTTGTTTTCATCACCGTTAAGAATACCTTCCAATTTATGTCCAACTCCGCCGCCTGTTGTGTTTAATCCCGTTTTATCGTTTAGTTTTACCAATAATGTAAAATTAGGATTAACAAGACTTGCATTATTAAAATTAAAGTCATCATAAAATATATCTATTTTCGGACCTTTACCATCATTTGATGCCGTAGTGTCCGTACCACCAACAATGAAATTTTTGGTAAATCCAATACCATCAGTATTATTATTAAAAAAGTACGCAACAATTTTTCCGTTTTTATTTTCGTAACTGATATCTTTAGGCACTGTAAAATTAGTTTTGAACAAACCGTTTTCAACACTTGCCCGTCCTCTAAAAATAACACCGCCCTGAACATCCATCCAATAATTCATTTCCGGCAAAGAAATTCTACGCTGTGAATCAAACATCGTAATAATTGCTTCACCGTTAAAATTTGAATTTAAACTGCCATTGCTGTTTGTTACGCTTCCTTTAATACTTGTATTGCTTAAAGCCCTTACCTGCAAACTATTATTTGGGATGTCCCCGTTTAACGAATCTATTTTACCGGGAAGATTCGGAACATCAAGTCTCAAAGCTGGATCACAAATTAAATTAAACTTTTCATCATTTTTATTTGTTCGTGTAAACTTTGTGAGCTGATATGCAGAGCCAATAGGAATAATTTTATTTTTGGAATCGCGACTAAACAAATGTGAAAAAAATAGGTCGTTTAAAGCTGCATTTTGACTTGAAAATACCGGACGTGTAGAAAGAAAACCACCAATCATTCCACGCCCTTTCATCCCCATCATTTCTTCAGGTGAACTTTCCCTAACCGGATCATCAAATTTTCCATAATCACAAGTAGCTGCACTTAAGAAAAAGTATCTTGTGTTTGTTAATTCTTTAACTTCAACTTGTTGTTGAAAAACCCCTTCGTGTGTCCAAACTTTAGGATTACCGTGCCCAATAAAATTTACTATCAAAGTTCCTTCATTCATTTTATTGACAATTGCTTTGTTTACAGCGGGTTTTTTCCTTCCCTGTCCTGTAATTACAGTTGGATATGCAGCAAGATATATTTTATCCTGAATGAAATACTTGGGAATAAAATTTGCTGACAATTGTTCCGATTGTTTTGTGTGGCGGTTGCCGTCATTACTACCACTTCCTGCCGGGCCATCATCAGCAACGAGAGTGATTGTATTTCTCCATAACGCTCTATCAGAGTTTGTTTCATATTCAATAATCTTATTAACCATGTTGTCTGCTTCATCAGTGTTATGAACAGGAATCCTTCCGAGAGCAATATCAACACTTTTATCATTTCCTTCAATCCGTGCAAAATAATCATCAAATGGATATGAATAAATTTCGTGGTAAGATTCATGTGTTTGGAAAGTTGGGACAAAATTAGTTCCATATCCAAGTAAATTATAATAATCCCAATCTCCATCACCAAAAAGCAGAATAAATTCCGGTGGAACGGTCCAATTATCATAAGCATATTTTATAAAATCACGAATTGAAGTCGGGTCAAGTGAACCGCACGAGAACTCATTTGTAATTTCATCCATATAAAAAACTTTGGAAGAATATTTAATTGGAGCCTGTTCGGCTCTGTAAGTTGCTAATTTTTCAGCTTGTTCAGCAAAATTTCTGCTCGTAATAATTATATATTGATAACCCGTTTGTTCTCCGTGAATATCAGAGTTATTAACTTTTTCACCGGCTTCAGGAACAAGATATTTTCCTTTTGTAATAGCAAGATATTTCGAAATTTTTCCGGCTTGCTCCTGAACTTGAAATTTAACATCTCCACCGCTTATCCAATTGGACGGAACAGAAATTTCCTTAACATTTGAATAATCCGTAACATTAAAAATTTGAATGCTGCTATTCGAAAAATTCGATAAATCATACTCCGCAATTCTTGTACTGTCATCCGAAAATATTATAAGTTCATCATTGACAGCCTTTAATAATGCCGAATACTGGATTGTAAAATAATCCAAATAGCCGAAAACGTCTGATTTTAGAGACTGAAAAACGAAATTCAATACACTGCGATTATCAGTTAAAGTACCATCATATTCGGCATTCACTTTTGTTAAATAACCCTCTCTATAACTTCCATCGCTTCCGCGTAACGACCTCCTTAAAATAGTATTACCGCTTTCTTCAAGGACAAAAGGAATAGTTTGTCTTTGACTTGACGGTGAATAATTAACTACCTGAGCTACATATTTTATAGATGTATTTGCAATTCGATTGGAGAGAACATTCATAAAAGATTTGCTGTTATTTGCTGCACTGAACTTTTCCCCCACGAGAACAATACCTGAATGCATCAAATTTTCATCATCATTTTCGTGAGAAACAAAAGCCAAAGTTTTTGTTTGTTTAACTGCCGCAGGACTATTAAGTGAAGCCTCTGTGTTCATACGTTTACCAGCTTCACCCCCCGAAGTAATCCAATAATAATTTTTATTTGAATAATAATCCCTATTCCGAGCAATTTTATTTGAGTCGGGTGAATATTCCCAAAAATTTACACCTCGAGCATAAAACAAAATATAATCATTGCTGTCAAACTTGCCGTCCTCTTGTCCCGAAACGAAAATAGCATTTTCTACAAGGTCATGTGGACGAGGTTTTTCAACTGTGGGGGACAATAAATATCCGCCGTTATTATAAATTTTTATTGTTCTTGGGTCAACAGTTGCAGCGTCAATTCCATAATCAGCTAATTTATTCCTATCGATTTTGTAAATACCTTCTTTTGTAACATTAAACTTATACCAAGTTCCGGTTGCAAGTGCTGAATGACCGTTAGTTTTCAATAGTCCTTTTCTTCTAGGTTTACCCCAATTTTTAGCAGAATTAAAATTTAGAATTGCATCTTTAAACAACTCGTTTTTTACTTTTCCCGTCTTCCCTTTCGGTGTTGCAAAATTGATTTTTAAGACAATGCGCGTTAGCAAATTTATATTATTTTTAGATGCATCAAATTGAACCGGATAAATATTTATTTTTTGAACAGGTAAATTACCAATCAATCCGTATTCGCCGAATGATACCAAATCAGCAGGGACAGCTTTACCGTAATCGGGACTTTCCTCATACACATCCGTATAGTTGTTTTCATCCAATCTTTTGTGAAAAGGTTCCGGCAGCAGCATACCTGAAATATGCTTGAAATTTGAACTAATAATTTGGATAGTATTTCCAGTACTTGAAGGAACACCTATATTCAGAACTCTATATGGTAAAACAGCAGTTCCAGGTTGAATATTATCCGGCAACTCGCCTTCTCTAAGAGATACTCTAAAATATTTTTGATTTTCTATTTGTACAAACGAAGAATCGGAATACTCGGGCGTGTACTCTACAACTAAAGCGGTTGTAGTTGAAGAAATTACTTTTACATCTTTTGCAAAAGAAATATTTATATACAAAAACAGGAAAACTACAAATGTCAGTTTGCTTTTCATTTAAATATAACCCTAATTAATTACAAGTAGAATAAATATATACTACTTTTATTCCTTCATTAAAATTTTAAAACGTAGCAAACTATACTTATACAACAATCTCCCTTATTAAAAAATTAAATTTATCTAATTTTAGCAGTCTTTGTCAAGTCAAATAAGCAGTTACAAAATGTTTTATAATTTTAATTTCAGAATCTATTCCGAAAATTAATATTTCTTTATAATACTTTTAAATAAAAGAATCGTGAACCAAAAACAAATTTATCCTTACTTAATTTAAACTATTTGATGCTTTCTCATTGGATTCATTTTTACATTAATAAAAAGAGGAATTATAACACTTCATTTAATTGTTTACACGACTAAATAATTTTTGGTATCGAGCAATAAAATTAAATTTAGCTTTGTACTTAATTAACACGAAACCACTGCTTTCGTAAACAATATTGTATGATTTGTAATTCATAAATTTCTTAAGAAAATCCAATCTTGTTAATACTAATATATTTTTAATGTTAAAACCCTTTTTTTTAATTGAATTGACATCTAACCCGCTGAAAAGAATTAGCGCATTATCATCATGAAGATAAATAGTAAATAATTTTTTCTTTGGGAAATAATATTGTAGAATTCGTTCATAATATGAAAGCGTCGGATCAATAAAAACAGTATCTGAATTTGTTTTATTAATAAGCTGAATCAACTTATCAACTTTTTTTGATTCAAAATTAATACGTGCTCTTGTTAAGGCATAATTTGAAAATGTTCTATCCAACCATAATTTAGGAATTGATTCTTTTCTCATTTGGGGTTTGATTAAAGATTCAATGTTTGTTTGATGATACGGGATAAAAATAAACATCGTAATTTCAATTAAAATAGTAATTGCAATTACATTGTTTTTAATAATTCCTTTTTCAATTAAAATGCCAATTATTGCAATCAGCGGGAAAGCAATTAGAAGTAAATAGCCTTTTGAATAGTGACCGAAAACGAAAAATAAAATCGGGAATAATGTAATTGAAACAAATAACTTAAATTTATTATCTTTTAATATCTTAATATTGTTTATATTAACTATATAAATAATGATAATCAAAATATATGGTACTATAAAATATACCAACAGCGAACTCATACGAAACCAATTTTGAATGAGGGATATTTTTTCGACAGGATTATTTTCTGAGTACATAGCAATGTAACCCGAAAATCCGCCATCATTACTAACCATTGGGAAAAACCAAGCAGCGAAAATTACAATTGCCGACAATATTGAATAAGCAAGATATTTATAGTTTATATCTTGCTTCTTGATTTGTTTGTAAAGTAAGTACAAACCAAATGGCAGCAGCAGTACTCCGCTTGATTGCCTAAATCCTGTACCGAGTGCCAAAACAGGAAATAAAAAGTACAATCCATTTTTCTTAAAATATACAAATATCACTAAAGCAGAGAAAAACCAATCGAACGTATATATTTCAGTAACACACCCGTAATACCAAATCATTGGATTAAATATTATTATCAGTATTAAGATTATTGATATTTTAATATTAAATATATTACACAGACTTAAATATGAGAAGAAAACAGCAGCAAAAGTTAATATAAAATTCAATAGCAATGAAGCAGTGTGAATGTTATTAACAAGGAGACTAATAAATTTTATTGACTTTACAAACAAAAAGTAACCGGGAAGATGCGGACGTGTTTCAGCGAGGGAAAAAGAAATACTTCCCATTGCAAAATTAACCGGATCGTAACCAAGGAAATAATGTTCGGCAAAAATCAATCTGAGAAAAACAGCAAAAGAGGAAATTGCTATTGCAATTAAAATATCATTTTTTTGAATTTTAAGTAAAAAATCATCTTCAATGTTCTCATTCATAATCCTAACAAATCTTTTTTCTTTTTCATCGCTTCAATACAGAAAGCAATGTGTTCATCCAACGGGATGCCGAGTTCTTCTGCCCCTTTATTAATATCTTCACGGCTTACAGCACGGGCAAAGCCTTTGTCTTTTAATTTTTTCTTTACCGATTTAACTTTAACATCAACAATTGATTTACTCGGACGTACATAAGTAACCGCTGTGATAAAACCTGCAATTTCGTCGCAGGCAAATAATGTTTTCTGCAATTTCGTTTCGCGTGAAATTCCAGTATAATCAGCATGCGAAAGTATTGCAGTTCTGAATTCTTCATTGAAACCTTTTCCATTTAGTATCTCCGAGCCTTTGTACGGATGCTCTTCTTCGGTTGGAAATTTTTCATAATCAAAATCATGAAGCAGTGCAACATTGCTCCAGTAATCAACATCCTCACCAAATTTTTCGGCATACGCATTTACACATGCTTCCACAGCGTAAGCGTGTTTTAATAAACTTTCACTTTTTGTGTATTCTTTCAATATTGATAAACAATATTCCCTATCGTGATGAATATCTTTTCCCATTGTTTTCCCTATTTAGATTATATTTTATAAAAATGTTAAACTTATTTTTTCATTACCAATAATAATTATCCATTATCCATTGTCAATTATCAATTACTTTCCCCGGGCAAAATTCGGAGACAACACATTCCAAACACTTGGGTCTTCGGGCAATACAAACATTTCTTCCATGAGTTGCGAGAAGATGTGAAGTTTGTGTCCATAATTTTTCCGGCAACAACTCTTTCAATTTCGATTCAATT
>Ga0114934_10001513_pt1 | contig 15100 bp, 14 predicted proteins | sample 4SBtaG_2_FD_99695 | JGI IMG/M metagenome (GOLD analysis project Ga0114934, IMG submission 99695) | Deep subsurface microbial communities from Kolumbo volcano to uncover new lineages of life (NeLLi) - 4SBTROV10_white metaG | ecosystem: Environmental > Aquatic > Marine > Volcanic ... | reverse complement strand
TTTTCAAATTTTTCATGAAGTGTATTATATAATAATTTTGCTTCATTTTCTGTTAATTCAAATATTTTATCTTCTGATATTTTTATTTTAAATTTTATTTCAACTTCCATATTTTTTCCTCCTTTAAAAATTTTTCATTTGTAATAATAAGTTATTACCACCAATATCTCTTGCATCACCAAATTCAGATAATTCTTTTAATGACCATTCACATATATGAGTTTCATATGGATTATAATTCATTGATTTGCCACTTATTATAACATCTTTAGGTGTTGTTATAAATGCATATTTTGATTTTTTTTGAATTTTTTCAAGTAATTTTATACCATCATCTTTTGACATATGTTCAATAGTTGCAGCAAAAATTATTATATCATATCTTTTTATTGGTGTTTTTGTAATAATATTAAGGGCTTCACCAATGAAAATTTTATCATATATTAATTTTTGTAAAGGACCAATATAACCTTTATATGCTTCTATTCCATGAATAATAGTTTGGTTTTCTGATATTTTTATTCTACTTTTCCATGCATCAGTATATTCTCTAACTAAAAAACCCCATTTTCCATGTCCTATACCTATATCAAGAAATGTTTTTGGTTTAATTTTTAATATTTTATTACAAATATGTGTTAATGGCTGTGGTACAGAAGATGGCATTATAAATTATCCTTTAAAATTTGTATTAATTCTTTAGCTCTTATTTCATTAGTATGTCTTGAATTTATTAATTTCATACCAGCTTTTGATATTTTTTCAAGTCTATGTTTATTTTCAAAAAGCATTTTTATTTGAAAATATGGATTATCTTTATCAATAACAATCATATTTTCATATGGTTTAAAACCTAATTCACCTAATTCAGGAAACCAATCACCATATATAACTGAATTACAAGCTGGTATTTCAAAATATTTCATTACTGGATATTGATATATGCTACCACATGCTACTGTAAGATATGCTTTATTAATTTCTTTTGCATAATCTATACCAACAGGATATGGATTAATAGAATTTTCTTTAGGTCTTGGTATAATATGTAATCTTGTATCATCTTTAAAAGTTGTTTTAATAAAATTACGTGTTTCATATACTTTATATTCAGCACCTGTTAAAAGTATTTCATATTTTTTATTTTGTTTGTAATTTTTAAATTTATGAATATTTACAGAATGAGGAAACCAAACACATTTTGTAAGTTTATGAACATCTTTATGAAATTTATTAAATTGATATCTATGTAATATAAGAAATTGATGTTTAATAGCAAATTGTATTTGTTTTAAATTATTATCACCATGTTGATCTTCAAATAACATAGCTTTAGGTATATCAATTCTGTCCCAATTTTCATTATTAAAAGCAAATGCATTAGCAACAATAATAAAATCATAATTACCATTATTATATAATTTATCAGCAATTAATTGAGGTCTTTTTATATTATTAGCAAGACAATGTTTTTGAAATTCTGCTGGATGATAACCTTGTAATGATTGTGTTAAAATATCAATATGACAATGATGTGTTAATTCATTTGGTAAATCATCATAATGTCCTGCAACTCTATTAGATGTATCAATTTTACACCATAAAATTTTTAATTTTCTTTCTGCCATTGGTATTTCATATAAGTTATCACCCCATTTTTTTATATTTTTCAAATATTGTATCCACATATATTTGGTAAATTTTTTATGTCTTTTAAAAATTTCAAATCTTCTAGGATGTTTAAATGTATTATGTCTATGAAATAAATGATATACTTTTGTTTTAAGAATATGGACAGGGATATTAAATGATTGTAATTTTAAAAAAGTAGAATTATCTTCACCACCATATGTACCATAATAATCTTCACACCATCCTTTAATTTTATAAAAAACATCTTTTGGATAAATATTAATACCACCTGCTGCTGCAAGAATAGAAGGTTCTCTTATTCTTTCAATATCATTATCTGATATCATATGCAATCCATTTTTAAAGAATTTTTCTGTACCATTTTTATTAAGATTAATCATTTCATTCCAACCAATAGTTACACCTTTAACATCTTTTATTAAGTTTAACCATTGTTTATCAACAATAAGATCAGCATCCATAAAAACAAATAAATCACCTGTTGCTATATGTTTTGCAGCATAATTAAGACTCCATCCTCTATGAAATATATCAGTCCATTTTGTGAAATCATATTTTATATTATATTTATTGATAAAATCTGTTGTTAAATATTGCTTTATACCTGTTTCATGAATAACTAATTCAATTTGTTTATCATTTTTAATGAGTTTATAAAGGTTTGATATACATACTTTAAATAAATCCATTCTATCACCATTATACATAAATGGTATAATAATAGATATTTTTTCATATGATAAAATTGGTTCATCATATTTGATATAATTTGGTATATTTTTAATTAATACATTTTGATATGATAAATGAGAATAACATTTTTTTTGAATAAAAGTAAAATATTTTTTTTGAAACCCAATAATACCTTCTTTTCTATAATATTCAGGTATTGTTTTTTTAATTTCATTAATATCAAAATTTTTAGTTTGAGGATCAATAAGAACAATATAATCATTTTTAGCAAGATTAATCATTCTATTCATAACAGCAGTTAATTGATGTACTCCAGTATTAAAAACAATCAATTCATCATTTGGTGATTTGTTTTTTTTTAATTTTTCTAAAAGATATCTTTTTTGTTTACTTGGTAATAAAATTGAAATATTAGACATATCATTTCCATTTAATTTTTGGTTTAAAATTTGTCATATCAGAACTTACTAAATTTAAACAATATTTTATTTCATCTTTAATATTTCTAGTTTTTTTATAGCCAAGTGATTTAAGAATATCAGTTTTATAATTATAATAATGATCATCAGTAATTTCATTTCTTGGTGTTTTAATATGTTGTGTTTTAACATCAAGACCTTCAGATTTACCAACATTTTGAACCATTTTAGCTATATCATTCATAGAATGCCATTCTGATAATTGATTCCAAACTCTTGTTCTGCCTTGTTTTGGTTTATTATTAATAGCAATCATTAAAGCTTGAATACTATCTTGTAATGCTAAAAAACCTCTTTGATGTTTCCCTTTACCATAAATTGTTAATGGTATATTATTTACTGCTTGCATAATAAATCTATTTAAAACAGTACCATATGCTTCATCAACATCAAATCTTGAATATATTTTAGACTTATCTATATCAGATGTGTATGCTCCAAATACTATTGATTGCATTATATCAGTTGTATATAAACCCCAAGTTTTTGTAAGAAAATTAATAATATATGTTGAACTTACCTTCGAACAATGGTAGACTGAGCCTGGACTTCTTGGAAAAATCATTTCTTCAGACATTCTTCCATTCCATTCCATTTTAAAATAGCCTTCTTCAATATCTATATTATTATAATGTGAATATTCTCCTGTAGATCCAATTGTAATATAATGACAATCAGGACATTTTTCTTTAATAGCCCATAAAATTGTATTAGTACCAAGGATATTATTCATTAAAGTAAAACTTGAATGATCTCTATCAATCATACTCCAAGGACCAGAAGGTACATGAGCTAAATTAACAATAGTTTCAGGTTTATATTTTTCAATTAATTTTTTTACTTGATCAATATCTTTAGCAATATCAATAGTATGAAAAATATAATTACCATATTTTTTTAATTTTTTAACTCTTTCAGTTGGTTTGTCAATTTGTATAGCTGATTTTGATCCTAAATCTTTAACACTAATTCTTCTAAGAAAATTATCACAGCCAATTACATTTTTTCCATTATTTAATAATCTTTGAACAAGGGCATTTCCAATATAACCATCAGCCCCAAATACTATTATATAGTCTGACATATTTTCCTCTTTAATAATTAATTTTTAATTATTTTGATTCTCTATAATATTGTGATGAATTATAACCATCAGAACCCCAACCACACATATCTTTTTTATTATCATATTTTAATTCAAAACTTCCACAATAACATTTATTTTTCATAATAGTTTTACATTTTGGACATTTTTTCTCTATTTTGTCATGAATAGAATTAAATATAACATCAGTTTCAATATAATCACATTCAGGACAATATAAATCTCTATAAATCATTTTTATACTCCTATTTTATTTTTAAAATATTCAAGACTTTTAAATATTCTTTCAAAATTATCATCTATTAATATATAGTTATTTTGATTATCAAAACCATAATCTTCATTTCTTTTATAATTTCTACCAGTACCCCAACTAAAAACATTTAAATGATGTAAATTACATATCATTGTCCAATAACTACAGGGTGTTACAATCATTTTACAACCTAAAAGATATCTCATTAAATTACTATAACCTGTTTCAAAATAATCAATTTGATAATTAATAAAATATTCAAAGTTATAACAATGACTATCACCAATCATATATACATTTTTATATCTTTTTTCTAATTCATCAAATATTTTTTGATTTTCATCATCTGATATATCATTAGCTGGTATATATAATATATAATTATTTGATATTGGTTTAATTTTGATAGGTGAAAAACTTTTTTGAAACCATGAATAATGAGGTGTTGATTCTAAGTAAGAAAGATTATATGTAGTTATATTTCTTATAGATATGTTTTGTTGTTTACTTATTTTTTGTTTTAATTCTTTAATCAACAGTTTATAATCCTTTATATTAACACTTTTATGTATATAATTTTTTTGTTCTGTTTCATTTCTAGTTAAATGTTCATATACTGATATAAAATTTTCTTCAGGTATCCAATCATATAAAAATTTTCTATTAAAATGTGAAGATATAAAAATATTATTATAATCTAATTGTTCACTTATCCATTTAGCATAAGGTCTAAAAGTTAATATTTCTTGTTTCCAATCACCTATATATGGACCTATTAATAAAACATTTTTCATAGGATAAATTACAATGTATAATCATTTTGAATGATAACATTGCCTCTCCATAAATTAATAATATCTTGTTTTGAATCATACATTTCTTGATTTATAATTATAACTTCTGTATTATATAATATATCTTCAAAACATTCATTCATAATATATTTTAATGTTATATTATTAAGTTTTAAGAAATTAAGTAATACTTTATTATTTTTTTTGAAAAAGCTTATTAATTTGTCTTCTGGTTTATTTTCTATATAATATTTCTTATTAGTTTTCTTTAAAAAATTATTGTAAATTCTTATATTGTTATCAATAATATATCTATTAGTTAAACTATATTTTTGTAAAACCCATTTTATTTTTTCACTAGTTGGATTTTTAAATTTTAGTTTTATTAAATGAACTTTGTTATTTGATTCTATAACTTTATTTAATTCAATATCTAATTCATCAATTTTAATAACATCTTTCCCTGGAACTGTAAATTTCATTTGTTTCTCCTTATTAAATATAAACAACTCAAAAACACTTATTGATTATATTTATATAAAATAAAAGAAACTAAATTAATTTTAACTTTGTTTTAATATAAAAATTTGAATAACTATGTAACTGAATAAAATTTTCTATGTTATCAACATTGCTTTTTGTCTTTAATTCATTGATATCTTTTATGTAACTGAACTCATTTGGCATTAAAAAATATTTTAAAAGATTTGAATATATTGATTTTTTAATTATTTTTAATACTTGTTTTTTACCAGCATTATCATTATCTAAACAAATAATAATATTATTTGTATATTTTAATAATTTTTTAATAAATTTATCTGATATATAAGCACCAAGACAACATGTTCCTTGATTACCAATACTCATACCATCAATTATACCTTCTGTGATAAAAATAGTTTTATTTTTAATAAACTTATTTTTATGTAAAATAATATTTTCTTTTTTTACAACAGGATTTAAATATTTTGGAATAATATTATCATACAATGTTCTACCTTGAAAATATTCAAGAACATTATTGTTTATTATTGGAATAATAATTCTGCTTTTATATTTTCCAGAATGAGCAATGTAAAAATTTTCATTTTTAATCATTCTTTTTGAAATAAATGATTTTAACTTTTCAATTAATCTTTGTCCAATTCTTGTTGTAGGTTTATCATTAACAGTATAACAATCTTTTTTTAAATCAATATCAAGGTCTGTTTTAATATTTTCATTATTATTTATTATAATTGATTTTTTAAGTCTTTTTTTAATTTGTTTTGAATTATATATATTATCATCTAAAAATTCTTTAGCTTCATCATAAGTAGCATCATAAAGATTACAATATAACATATATACATTATTACTTTCACCACATCTATAACATTTATACATATAAGTATTATAAATTGGATAATAATCTATATGAAATCTTTTAACGTGTGGTTTAGTTATAGAATCACCACATAATGGACATCTACAAATCCATTCATTATTTTTAATTTCTACTTGTTGACATTTTTCATACAACATTTCAGTAATTTTATATTCTTTTATCATTTTAATTTTTCATAATGTACACATTCAAAAAGTATAGGTATTAAAAGTTTCAAATCTGATTTTTTAACATTTTGGAAATAATCATAATCACAATCATATAATTTATTTTTTTTTATTTGTAATAAATTAACACAATCAATACATCTAATTGTATTTTTTCCATTCTTCATCAGTAGTAATTTCCTTTTTTATATTATTATCAAATAATTTAAACATTTGTTTAAAATCATCATGATTATCTATATTAAAAAACATCGTTATTGCTTGAATAGCTTCAAATGGTGTTTGAACTATATTTGCTTGAAACATATATTTATATATTTTATTAACACCTTTTTTAATCAATTGTGATACTGCTTGTTTTGAAATATTTAGTTCATCACCAATTTCTTGATAGGTCATAAATGACATAATTTTTAATATTCCTCTGTTTTATCTTCAAGTTCTTCAATATGGTCAAAAATTATATGTCTTGGAATTTTTTTAATTTTAGTAAATCTAAAATCAACACATCCATTAACATTAAAATGTTTTCCAATTTTTGTTAACTCTGTATGTATCATATTACAATTTCCAGTAATATGTATTCTCAATGGTAAAATTTTTAAAGCTGTTCTACTTATATCAAAATCACCATTTATTATCATTCTTTCAGGTAATTTTTTAATTAAACTTTTACTTAAATTTACAGCACCATTTGTTCTCCATGCTTCAGGTAAATTTGATATTTTTGATTCAGATAAATCAATATCACCATTAACAATCATATCATCAGGTATAGTAACACATGGTATACCTTTTGCATATAAATTACCATTAATAATCATTTTTTTAGGAAATTTATATAATCTTATATTATCACAATGTAAACTACCTTTACAATGAAAACCATCTCTTAATGATGTAAAAGCTGTATCATGCATAAAAATTGATCCATTAACTTTCATATCTTTTGGAAATTCAACAATTCTAGTATTGCTAATATCTAAATCACCAAGAACAACTAATTTTTTAGGTAATTGTGCTATTCTTGAATTACTTAAATCAAGATCACCTCTTACTCTATAATTATTTGGTAATTTTTCAATTAATGAAGATGATAAATCAATACTACCATTTGATTTTAAAGTACCTGGAAAATATAATATTCTTGTTTTATGTGCTAATAAATTACCACCTATTTTACATGTTCCTGGTATTTTTGATATTTTACTACCATTCATTATTAAATCACCACTAATAATACTTTTTGGTGGTATTTTTCTAATATATGTATTTTTTAATATCAAATTTCCATTAATATTAAGATTAGTTGGTAATTCAATAAATTGTTTTCCATTTAATACTATTGAATTACCAATTCTAAAATCTTCAATATCTCTAATTGTTTTATTTTTTAATTTAATTTTCATATTTTAAATATATTCATAATAATTCTACCAATTTTTTGATTTAATCCATTTCTTGTTGTTGGAATACCAGTATTTCTAGCTATTCTTTGTCTAAAAGCTGTTATTCCTAATGCTCTTTTCCATGACCAATTTAAACCAAAATTTTTACCTAATTTCCAATTCATAATATCCTTTATGTTAATTTTTTTGATCCCAAAAATCTTGATTGTTCTTTATTTCTATTTGTACCTACTGCTTTTGCTTCTTCAAAATTTTCATTATTAAGCAATTTTTTAACAGTAAGCCTTTTTCTTTTATTAAAAATTGACTTGGTGATTACATTAAATTCTTTTTTCCTTTTCATAATCATCTCCCAACATCCTTTAAATATTTTTCTGTTACATATTTCCATTCTGATTGATATAAATCATCATAAAATAATTGATAAGCAAAGTCAAGATTTTTTTTAATTCTTTTTTTAGCATATATTTCTTTCCATAAATCTGTTAAATCTTTTATTGAATTTTTAAATCTTTTTTTTCCAAGATCTTTAGTTTCCATTCTTAAAAATTTATTACTATTTTCATATAAAGGACACCAATATACACCTCTTTTCATATTATTGTTAGGTGTTTTTATATTCATTAATTTATTAAATCTATATGGAATTGCTACACTTGCATGAGATGCATTTTTTGCAATTAACCATTCTTTAGGAAATAATAATTTAAAATAAGTTCTAATATTTGCTTTTGTATTAGAATCATAAGCTAATGGAATTTTACCTAAAGATGTAGAACATTTTTTCCAATATTTCAATCTTGTATATTGACTAAATCCACCATAAAGACTTGTTGTTGTAATACCAACAACTTTTTCTTTATATTTTGCATCACATGCTGCTATTGCTTCATCAGATACAGCTAATAAAGCTAATAATTTTCCACCAACGTAATTAAATCCTAAAGGTTGTGTTGGAACTATACTTGAACCAATTAAAGTATGATTTAACATACCTTTTTTTTTATGTTCAGATGTCCATCCAATGACTTTATCTCTACCACCAATAGATGTCATATCACTACTTAAACATATAACACCAAGATACATACCAGTTGGTTCATCAATAACAATAAATTTAACTTGTCTTCCAATTAAACCTTTAAATGTAGCTGTACATGTAAATATTCTTAGTATTTTCCATATTAATGTATTTTCTTTATTATTAACAACAATAAGTTTTGGTTTAATTTTTAAATAATCATTTAAATTATTTGGTTTCCATAAATTATTTTTTACTTTTTGTATTGTTAAAAATTGTTTTGGTATCCATTTTTCTCTATTAATATCAACCCATTTATGATATAAAGTATTTTCTTCTACAGAAATAGAAGATAAAAATTTTATATTATCTTCTAATTCTTTTTTTATTTCTTCTTTTGAAAAAAACATCAATTATCCTTTTGATTTATATAATAATATCAGAAAAAATTATATATGTCAAACTATTTCACAACTATTTCCAGTACAAGCTAATTCTGTTGCTCCTTGTGTTGTATCTTTTAATTCATATTCTGATAATTTATCAAAATTTATTTTTGGTATTGTTTTAATTAATTCATTATATTTTTCTGCTGTAATTTCTTCATATGGTGCTTGTTCATATACACTTTGATCTGCTGGCAAAAATGATAAACCACCAATTTTATTCCAATTTTCATATACCCAATTACCAACTCTAATCCATTCATCATTTTTAACAAAAATGGTACAATTATGTGTTAAAATGTTTCCATCAAGAACAAACATTTTGTTTTTAGGTTCTTCAACACACCATACATCTTCATATCTGTCTGTTTCTATAATAGATTTTATTTTCCATCTTTTAGATGATTGATTTGAAATTTTAAATCTTTCAATATGTTTTTTGTTAATAAAGAAATCTTTTGTTAATGATTCTTTTAAAAAATTAATAGTATAACAAAAATTATTTTTACCTTTATAATGTTTTATTTGTGTTTTTTTAATAGATGTTGACATAGAAAGTCCAATAATAGGTGCTACATTTTGTAACCATTCTATTACTGATTTATTAATATTAGAAATTGCTATTACAGTGCTTTTTTCATTTATAAATCCATCAGCAGCAAACCATCCCATAATAAAACTTTTTAAATATTGTTTTGTTACTATTTTTTCATCAGGTAATTGTTTAAAATTTAATGGCAAACCATAACAAACTGTTTTATCATCATATTCTGTAATTTTTGAACAATTATTTTCAAAAAAAGATGATAATTCTTTTTTGTGATGAAAAAGATCAACTCTTGTATATTGATTTTTTCTTTGTTTATTATAAATAGTTCCATCACCATATACAATACCATGTAAAATACCATTATTATCAAAACCATCTATAAGTTTAGGATAAACTGATTCAAATTGTTTTGATATAGGTAAATCACAAGTTTGAATATTTTTATATGGAAGTTTTTTATATCTTTGTTGTGTATCAGTTATAGGCCATAAATGTTCTTTAGTTGTATTAATAGTTTTATATTTTTGTCCTGATTGTAAATTTATTTCATATATTTTTTGTTTACCAAATTTTTTAATTTTTGCATTAACAAATTTTCCATCTTTATTTAATATATTTACATTATCATTATCAGAAAAATCTGTGAATTTTTTTAATCCTTTATCTGTTATAAATTTTGTATCACCAGAAAAACAACTAGGATTATGCTCGCACCAATGAACTTTTAACATTTTCCAATATTCTAACATTTCAATAGCATCAATATTATTATTACATACAGCATTATCTGGTGATTTTATTGGAAATTCAAATACTGCTGTTTGAAAATTAAAAATATTTTCACCATTTTCTGGTTTCCAAGGTATATCTTGTTCAATCATCATTTGACATAATGGATCAGCTTTACTTACTCTAACTCTTCTAATATAATATTTTGAAAATCTTGTATGTAAACCTGATGCTGTATTATTTAATAATGAGACCGTACCTGATGGTTTCACGCAAGTTACTGCTGTTGGTTCATTAATACCAAGTCTAAAAGCCCAAATTTTAGATGTTTCAATAGCTGTTTTTTTCAATTCTTCTAACCAAAATTTAGCTTCATTATGAACATGATTTAATTTTGGATGATCTCTTAAACCTGTTAAAGATACACCAAGAAGTCTTTCTTCTTCTGCATTATCTGTCCACTGTTTTCTAAGAAATTTAAATTTAGTTAAAGTTGATTGAACACAACCTATTATTGTAGCAAATTTTACTTTTTTAAGAAGTGTATCAAGTGTATCATCTGGTCTTACAATAACTTCTGAAAGATTACAAAATCCTTTACTTCTTAATACAACTTCTCCACATTGTCCAGTAACAATACCATTAAATGTCCCTGTATGATTTAATGGTTCATTAAAACAATATACATCTTCATATTTATCAAGTTTTTTAATTGATTTTATTGTAATAAATCTTCTTGCATCTCTTTGTGGTTTTTTAATATTTAATTGCAATCTATTTGTTTTTAAACCTATTGTATATAAAATATATAAATCTTGTGCATTAAGACATAATCTATAAACATCTTTTGATAAATATGTATTTCCATCAGGCCATGTTTTATATTTTTTATCAGAACATTTATTTACTTTTGGATTACAACCTAATCTTGTTAACATTAGTTTAATATCAAGTAATTGTTGTCTTTTTATTGATGTTATTTGTAAACCATATGAGTTATTATATTTTTGAGTATGTCCATCAGCATCAATATATCCTGCAAACCAATCAAGACAATATTGTTTTGTTCCATTTATTGGTGTAAAAGATTTATCCATCATTTTACCATGTATCCAAGTATGTCTTCTTCTTGTTCCATTACCATCTTGTTTTATTTCACCAATTAATCTTGATTCACAACAATATTTTGGTACATATATCCATGACCTTGTATTATTTTTTGTTCCATCACCTGTATAAAATCCTTGAGAATAAGCATCAATATCATAATTTTTACCATTATTAATAACAGGCATATTAAATTTAGCAAGTTTTTCACCAATTATTAAATCAATAGTTTCTTTACGATATTCTTTTCCATTTTTTGAATTTCCATCCCATAATACCCATTTATGATTACTTGAACATTCTAATATGGAACCATCAGATAATTTTACTTCATAAAGTTCTTTATTACCTGTATAAAATGGAGTTACTTCAGAAAATTCTTTACCATTCCAAATTTTAATTTTTTTATCAACCATATCACCTATTTTTTTATATCCTTCTTCAGTTAAAATAAGTGTATTATATGGTACACACGGATTCGAAATAAAATCAAAATTAGGATTTCTTCTTTTAACATGTTTTTTTAAATGTTTAATAATACCTTGTCTATTAAAAATACCTCTTTCACCTGTTTGACTTTTAATAAGATTAATCCATTCTTTCATAAATTGCATACAATCAGGTTTTTCTGTATAAACTGTTGAATTATTTGCTAATTGTCTTTGTGGTTGAGTAATATAAAAACTTCCTTGTTTTGCATTTGCCATTCTTTGATCTGATAAATTTGATAATGATATAGTAGCTGAATTATGAACAACAATACCATTTGTAGTAAATTGTTTAATATTATCAATTTCAATATCAGCAGTTTCTGTTTTAATTCCATCACATATTTCTGTTATAACAGATGGATAATAAATTATATCATCAATAAAATTTTTTTGTTTTGCTGTTGATACAGTTATATAAGAATTTTTTCTCCATCCTCTTGGATAACCAAACATAGAAGCTTTATATTTAAAATCTTTTGTACTATTTTTATTAATTTTTATTTGTTTTTCTTTTCCACTAATACAAAAATCAGATATATAATTTAACCATGATTGTTTATTTGTTATTCCTCTTATACCTATTGTGTATGCTTTTTGTTTATTATTTTCTGGATCAGCTTTTTTAATATATGTAGATATACCAATACCAATACCATATAATATTTGTTTGATATCATTAAAAAAACTATTATAAATTGTTGTTACTTGATCAATAATACCATCTTTTCTTGTTCTACCATCTGAATCAAAAACACCTGCTAAATAAGCATATCTAATATTTCTTTTTCCATTAAAAATAAAATCTGGTATTTTAATAGGTTGTTTAGGTTGTTTAATATAATTTTTAAACCAATCAGCTAATGTTTTTGAATTAACTCTTAATCTATAACAATTACCATGTGATTTTTGAATACTTCCTTTAAGTCCAAATTTTTTAAAAATATCATTTGCCTTAATTAAAATATTCATTTCTTTAGTATGTGTTGTTATTTCTATGCTTTTTTTACCAATATATCCATCGCCATGAATAATACCAATTAACCATGCAATATCAGTATCTAAAGTTGGATTTATAATTTTGTTGTTATTAAAATGATTATTTTGTTGTATTAATGGAAGTACTGTATTTTTACCATCAAATCCTTTACTATCCCATACTATACAATCATTAACTTTTAAATCTTTAGCATGTTTAAAAATATAATTACTATAATCATCATCTTTGAATACAGCTATTCTATGATCAAGTGAACAAACAAAATCACCATATTTATGTTTAATTTTTATAGTTTGTTTTTCACCTGTATTTTCTTTATCAAGAATTTTATATTTTTTACCACCAGTAATAACATAATCACCAATATTGACATCAGATAAAGGTATTATCCCTTTATCTGTTTGAATCTTACTTGTTAAAGGTAAACATCTTCTTACGCCACCAACTATAACAATACTTGCTATATGACATACAAGATCATGACATTCAATACTATTAAGTTTTCTACCTTTAGCATTTATAAACATATTTTTAGTAATTTCAAGTAATTTTATTAAAGGTTCTGGACCACTTGCTCTACCACCAAATGTTTTTAATCTTTCACCTTTAGCTCTAATTTTTGATATATCATATTTACAAATATTACCTTTATATAACTCTCTAATATATCTAGCATATCCTTCAGCCCATCCAAGTTTTGAATCAGCAAATACAATAGTAAAATCTATTTCTTTAAATTTAGATGGTATATCAGGCATTTTATTAATAAATTGTCTTTCAACTGAAAATCCTGCTCCTGTACCACACATTAAAATATATAATATTTCACTAAATGCTGCTGGATCATCAATTAAAGTTGCACTACAATTATATCCACATATATTTTCTCTTTCTAATGCTTTTCCTGCTGTCCATAATACTCTCATTGATGGCATTTCTTCTTTATTTAAAATACCTTTTACTGCTTCTTTAAAATCTTTATGATATTCTTTTGGTATTCTTTCAAGCATGAAATCACCATATCTTTTAACTGTTTCAGGCCATTGTTCACGTCTTCCAAGTTCATCTATCCATCTTGAATAAGTTCTAACATAAATAAATTCCTCGAAAGAAGTTGCAAAATAGTTGTTCATATTTTAAAATTCCTCTAATTATCTATTTGATTTTCTTGATTTTCTTTCGCAATTACATGCTCGTTAGCATTTAATTGTGAAAGTAAAGTTTTTGCCAAACAAAATGCAAGATTACAAGGCACTGCATTACCAACCATTTTGTAGCCAGCCATTAAGTTCTTATAATAAAATATGTGGTCGTCTGGGAAAGTTTGAATACGTGCACACTCTCTTACACTTAATCGTCTGTAAAGCTCCTCTTTTCCTGGAACAAATACCCTTTTATTTTGTTCTATAAATTTCATTTTGGGGGCTTGAGGATGAATGGGGGCATGTCTTCCTCCCGCTTGAATCGTAAAGGATGGTTCATCCCAACTTCTCACGCGGTTTCTAGACATGTAAATAGTAGAGAATCCACCAATCATGTATTCATGATTGGGTAACGCGCATGCGTTACCATTTGTGTAGTTTTTTTCTTTTGCAGGTAGTACCGAATCTTGAATATCAGAAATTATATCTTCTAGGGTACGTTTTTTCTGAAGTGGTTTAGGAAAAACAAATTTAAAATCTAAATCTTTTCTTGTACCAATAAAAAATATTCTTTTTCTATCTTGTGGGACACCATAATCGACAGCATTAAGTAGTGAAAAGGATAAATTATAGCCGCATTCAGAAAACATGATTTTAATATTTTCAAGAGC
>Ga0114934_10001510_pt1 | contig 15111 bp, 11 predicted proteins | sample 4SBtaG_2_FD_99695 | JGI IMG/M metagenome (GOLD analysis project Ga0114934, IMG submission 99695) | Deep subsurface microbial communities from Kolumbo volcano to uncover new lineages of life (NeLLi) - 4SBTROV10_white metaG | ecosystem: Environmental > Aquatic > Marine > Volcanic ... | reverse complement strand
TAATTATGAATGATTAATTATGAGAAATCAAAAATAGGATAAAAGGTGCGTTAGTATTATAAAATTAGTCAATTAATTTAGATTTCTCTCCCTCCTCAGGCGGGATCGGAATGACAAAACTGCGTTTTGTTGTCATACTGAATATAGTGAAGTATCTTTTATACCAAACTAACCCGATATTTTTGACAGGCTGTCTCACTCACCACAAGCGAGGACGCTTGCGGTAGCTGGGAACATATTTAAGATTTTATTTGCTTTAAAATGTAATTAGCAACAACCTTTAACCTTTTTTCAGTATTTTGATTGTCTTTTGGTATTAATAAAATATTTTCAACATCGCGATCAATCTGATTTATTGACTGAAATCCCAAATGAGGTGCAAAAATAAAACGAGCCTTCAAATCTGAAAGTAAATAAGCAATTGATTGAGGCTTTAAGCCAAAAAAGAAAATGTATTTAGTAATATCTATTAATTCGCTTCTTAATCTTTCTATATTTTTTGGTTCTTTTATTTCTTTTATTGTAGCTTCTGTTCTATTATTTTTTGATAAAAATAAAACATCGGTAAAACTGTTTGTTATTCTAAAATCATATCTGTTTTTATATGAACTAAATTCTTCAATATTACTTTTTTTTAAAATTTTTAATATCGTTTCAAGATTTTTGCCTGTTTGGCCACTTATGGGCTTATTGTTCTTTTCTTCTTTCTGACCTGGTGCGCTAAACACGAAAGCAACACTATTATTTTTTCCTTCGTTGAAATAATTACTATTACTCATTATTGATTTTTTATTGTCAAGTTTCACAAGGTTGTTCTATACAATTTGTTGTGTTTTCGTAGTTCAAATTTACGAATTTATTTTTAAGCACCTCTGATTTCCCTTTAAATATTTCCTTTGAATGCCTTTGTGTACTCATGATAAACGAGGATGAGTTTTGTGGGTTTTTATTCTTTAAGTTTATTTCATAAATAATAAATATATATTTATTAGGTATATCGAATAAAATAACTATATTTGTCTTTTATTTAAGATATAAAGTAAATGATTAGAAGAAATTTATATATAGATGCAATTAAACCATATATTGGAAAAGACTTGATAAAGGTCTTAACTGGACAAAGACGTGTTGGTAAAAGCATGATTTTGAAATTATTGGCCAAAGAAATAAAAGCTATTGACAATTCAGCAAATTTTATTTTCATAGATAAAGAAGGTTACGAGTTTGATTATATAAAGACGGATAAGGAACTAAACGACTATATTGACAGCAAAGCAAAATCAGGTAATAATTACCTATTTATTGACGAAGTGCAAGAAATAGATAGATTTGAATTAATACTTAGAAGTTATAACAAAAAAGATAATTTTGATATTTACTGTACTGGCAGTAATGCTAAAATATTTTCAAGTGAATTAGCTACATATCTTTCCGGAAGGCAAATTATATTTCAAATAGGTAGTTTAAATTTTCAAGAATTTTGTTTGTTTCATAATCTTGAAAATAATCAAGAAAGTTTATTAAAATACATTAAATATGGTGGTTTGCCTTACTTAATACATCTACCGGAAAATGACAAAATAAGATTTGAATATCTAAACAATATTTTTTCAACGATATTGATGCGTGATGTTGTAAATCGCCACCAGATTCGTGACCCACGCTTTTTAAGTGATTTATTAAAATTTATCTCAGACAATACAGGAAGTATTTTTTCAGCTAATAAAATTTCTAAATATTTAAAATCGCAACAAATAACTAAGAATGTATCGCTTATTCTTAACTACCTTTCGTATTTAGAAGATGCTTATTTTATTAATAAAATAAAAAAAACAGATGTTCAAGGCAAAAAACACTTTGAAGTGGGTAAAAAATATTATTTTGAAGATATTGGCTTGCGTAATGCTTTAGTTGGTTTTAAAATGAAAGATATTGCCAAAATAATTGAAAATATTGTATTTCTACATTTAAAGAATTCCGGATACAATATTAATGTTGGCTATTTGCACGACAAAGAAATTGATTTTGTTGCAGAAAAAGATAATGAAAAAATATATGTTCAAGCAACTTATCTATTATCGGAACAAAGAACCATTGATAGGGAATTTGGTACGCTAATGAACATTAAAGATAATTATCCTAAATATGTTGTTTCTTTCGATTCTTTTTCGGCACTAAATACATACAAAGGCATTAAGCATCTAACTTTGCTTGAATTTCTAAACCATAATTTCTAATACCAAATTTGCAATGACGGAAAGGGGTATTAATTCGAACTGGTTACAGACCCGGAACCTATTATCTCTTTATTTATAGAAGGATGTCCCTTATATTTTATATCCCCACTTCCACTAATTTTAGCATTTAGTTCTTTATTAACTGAAATATTACAATTTCCAGAACCGGAAATATCTGCATCTACATTATTGCTTACACAAGAAAATCCATTATAACTTCCAGACCCGCTTATGTGTATATCTTGTGAATTTGTAGTGCCCGAAAGATCTATTTCTCCTGAGCCAGAAATATGAGATTTTATATGATTTGCTTTAGTATTAAAATTTATATATCCGGAACCACTAATATTTATTTCAAGATTACTTGATGAAAAATTAGATGAGCTAGTAATATTTCCAGAACCACTAACACTTAATTCTTTAATTTCCGGGACAGTAATATAGATTGTAATGTCTTTGTGCAGGAGTACATTTTTGTCAAAATCAATATCCCAAACACCATTTTTTACATTTGTTTTAATATTTTCAATAATATTATTTTGTGCCTTAATCCTTATTTCCTGATTGTCGCCTTTAGATATTATTACATTGCCATTAATATCTAAATCTATACCATTAATTGGTTGAATTTCTATGGTTTTAGAAACTATATCACCTTTGCCTTGTATCCCTATAAGACTTTCTTCTTCGCATGATGATGATGTTGTCACCAAGAAAGCTGCTACTACGATTACTGATATTATTTTTCTCATCATTTTAGTTTTAGAAATTAATAATTTTGTTTTACACATTTATATGACAACTTGTTAATTTTTATAAGGTCATTCTATATAAATTGTTATATTTTCACAGTTCAAATTTAATAATTTATTTTTAAACACCTCTGGTTTTCCTTTAAATGATTTTTTGTCGTTATTCGGCAATGCTTAAGTAAACCTAAAACTGGTCCGTTTTACCAATGTAATTCAGTTAAGGATAAAATCTATAAAAATGAGCGTCATTGCTAGGCAGCATGCCGAAGCAATCTCTTTAAAATTAGCAGATTGCCACACTCGTTCCTCGTTCGCAATGACGGAATATTTGTCAACTTTGATGAAAAAAAGAAAAATTCATTTGTTAGTTTTGATATAAAATTTAATTTTGCACGAAATAAAAATGATTTTATCATGAATAATATTTTGAAAATTGGTTTAGCTGTTGTGATATTGGTGCTTGCTTATTTTACTTATGATACCATTGAAAAACCTATTCGGTTTCAGAAAGAAAAGAGAGTAAGATATGCTGTAGTTATTCAAAGATTAAAAGATATCCGGAAAGCAGAAACAGCCTATAAAAGTGTTTACGAAACTTATACCGGGAATTTTGATACATTATTGAATTTTCTTAATAATGACTCCTTGCCGTTGATAAAAATGGTTGGACAGATTCCCGATGAATTATTGGACTCTATAAGTGAAAAACAAGCTGTTGAGATGGGTATAATTGTTCGTGACACGGCTTATATTCCTGTCCATGATTCTATTTTACGGAAAACAAATATTGACTCATTACCCTATATTCCATATACAAATGGTGTAAAGTTTAAATTACAAGCAGGGGAGATAGAGGTTTCAAAAACAAAACAGCAAGTTTTTGAATGTAAGGATGTTAAGCCGTTTGATCCAAATCAAGTCTTGAAAGTAGGATCCATGGTTGAAGTTTCTACTTCGGGAAATTGGGAATAATTTCAAATGTCTTTGGTATCTATTGCTGATAAAAATGCTGATTTTTCTGATTTAAATACTGCTATGATTGTTGCAGAAGTGGGAGAATTACATTCTGTTGCAGCGGTTTATTCCTTTGAGCATAACCAGTTTCTTCGGGTTGATATTTTGAATCAGCAAGCCGGTGAGAATAAATTTGCAGACTTGGAACTATTTAAAATGTCAGCAAAACAGAAAATGGTTATGATTGCTGCCGGAAAGACATTGCTTATACCATCAGCACTTTTTGACAAGGAAAAGGTTAATGACCTGATTCAGTTTAATTTTGAAGATTTTAATCCGGACACCGAAAAAGTTTTATATAATAAACTCAATCATCTAAATTCGTATTTGCTTTTTACGGTGGATAGTGAAAGGCTAAATCGTTTGACAGCATATTTTGATAATCAAGCAATTTATCATCGGGCAACTGCTTTTCTTGAGACCTGTGTGCTTTTTCAGAACGAACGCTTAAAGAATCAGGAAACCCCTACTATTTTTGTTGATATACTGGAGCATTCAATCATTCTATCATTGTTTCATTCCGGTAAATTGGCCTTTTTTAATCAGATAGCATTCAAAACCCCTCAAGATTTAGTTTTTTTTATAGTTAAATTGGCTGATGAATTTAAGCTGGATACTAAAAAAACAGACCTGTTTTTGTCGGGTAAAGTGAGTTTTCCAAAAGATGAAATTTTGCAGGAGATTAGAAAATTCTTTTTACAAGTTTATCCTTTTGAGTTCACTAAATTTTTTGGTGTTTCTCCTGCCTTGAAATCCATTTCGTTAGTGGCATACAATACCTTATTTAATTTGCCGTTTTGCGTATCATAAGTGGAAAAAATAGGGGGCAAGTTTTTACTTTGCCCAAAGGGTTTAATAGTCGTGTGACAACAGACCGATCCAAAGAAGCTTTCTTCAATATTTTGCATTCTAATTTTGATTTTGAAGAACTGAAAGTTCTGGATTTGTTTGCCGGATCAGGTAGTATCAGCTTTGAGTTTATTTCCCGTGGGGCAACGGAAGTTGTAGCAGTAGAAAAAGATTACCACAACATAGTGGCGATAAAACAGGCTGCTGACAAATTAAAAATGTCTTTGAGAATGGTCAAAGGTGATGCCTTAAAGTTATTAGATAGATTTGCCGGACAGCACTTTGATATTATTTTTGCTGACCCGCCGTTTAAAGCACCATTTGTCAATGAATTGCCTACCCTGATTTTATCAAGTGGGTTACTTACCGAAGATGGTTGGTTTGTTTTGGAACATAACGATAATCATGTGTTTAATGAGAATACGAATTGTTTTGATGTTAGAAAATATGGCGGTGTAAATTTCAGTTTTTTTAAGATCTAATTACAAGAAAGCAATTAAAGACACATTGAGTTATTGCCTTCCAAATTGGGGCTAAAAACTTTGTCTTGTCCTCGTTTGTAACGAGGACAGATTTAATAGGGCATTTCTAATGCCTAAGTTCAATGTCAACCATTCCTTTCTGCAATAGTATCTGACAGAAGAAAATAAATAATTTTCCAAATATTCAACCAAAAATTTAATTCATTTTGGTCTAAAATTGAATAATTATCACTTGACATGATTCAAAGTTATAACTTTTAACATTACAAATGTTTTAATAAATTCATCCTCGTTGCAAACGAGGATGAGAAAAGGGACACACCGAGTATTGCCTTCCAAATTGGGGCTAAAAACTAAAATTTTGCTGTAAGATATTACCGAGATAGGTTTTCCGGTGGTAGGATGAAATGCCATATTTTACAATGGCTTCACGGTGCATTTTAGTGGCATAGCCCTTATTCTTTTCCCAACCGTATTCGGGAAATCCTTGCCCTATTTTTACCATAAAATTATCACGATAGGTTTTGGCTAAAATAGATGCTGCAGCAATAGACATAAATTTACCATCACCACCTACAATACATTGATGTGGAATGTCTTTATAGGGCTTGAATTTATTTCCGTCAACCAAAATAAAATCGGGCGTTATTGCTAATTTTTGTATGGCGACTTGCATGGCTTTGATGCTGGCATTTAGAATGTTTATTTTTTCAATTTCGTGATTGTCAATGGCGGCAACTGCCCAAGCAATAGCTTCTTGCTCAATGATTGGTCGCAGCATAAAGCGTTGTTTTTCTGATAATAGCTTAGAGTCGTTTAATACCGGATGATAAAAATTGTTTTTTAAAATAACGGCAGCAGCATAGACAGGACCTGCCAAGGAACCTCTGCCGGCTTCGTCGCAACCCACTTCAAGTCTGCCCGGCAATAAAAAAGGTTTCAATATTGTTTTTGGTCTTGGCAATGGAAATAATCTTTAACTTTGCAAAGTAATAAAAAATAATGGAATGTCGATAATAGTTAAGCATGTCGTAAAATATTATGGGAAGCAAAAAGCACTTGATGATGTCAGTTTTACCATAGATGAAGGAAAAATTGTCGGTTTTCTTGGACCTAACGGCGCAGGGAAATCTACAATGATGAAAATTATTACGGGATTTATTTCTAAGACAACGGGTGAAGTCTTGGTTAATGATATGGATATTGATGAAAAATCCATTGAGGTGCGAAAAATTATTGGTTATCTGCCGGAAAATAATCCGTTGAATTTAGAAATGTATGTGCGTGAATATTTGTTATTTGTGGCAGGGATTTATAAGTTGGGGAAAAACAAAGTTGATAAAATAGACGAAATGATAGAGCTAACCGGATTAGCTCCCGAGCAAAACAAAAAAATTGCTGAACTTTCTAAGGGTTTTCGTCAACGGTTGGGATTAGCACAAGCTTTATTGCACGATCCGGAAGTATTAATTTTGGATGAACCGACTTCAGGATTAGACCCGAATCAAATTGTTGAAATTCGTGACCTGATAAAAACAGTAGGGAAGAAAAAAACAGTCATGCTTTCGACGCATATTATGCAAGAGGTAGAAGCTATTTGTGATGAGGTTATTATTATTAATCAAGGTAAAATCGTTGCCAGAGAAAATATTGAAAATATTCACCAAGTCGTTAAGGAAGAGAAGCAAACAATCATTGTGGAATTTGATAAGGCGGTATCTCAAGAAATGCTTGAACAGATTGATGATGTTCAGAAAGTTATTGGCGTAAAAGGAAATAAGTGGCTCATTGAAGCCATCGTAACCATAGATATTCGTCCTGCAATTTTTGATTTTGCAGTCAAAAACGGTTTGACCATTTTATCGCAACAAAAGAAAGAAATGAGTCTTGAGGAAGTCTTTCAACAGTTAACAAAATAATTTTCCAAGTTTTTTTCTTCTACAAATGTAAAGCGGGGATGATTTTTGAGATGTTGAGCCAAATAAATTTGTTCGGTTTGTTTTGGTGTGGGAACTAAAACGATAGGTTTCTGAAGAAAATAGAAATCCATAATGGTAGAATAACCTGCACGGGCAAGGATTATGGTGTGGTTTTTTACAAGGTTAATGAATTCATCATCAGTGGCATCGGGTAATTTTGTAATCAATTTGTTTTTCGTTGATTCTTTTAAATTTGGCTTGCCAAGAAGGAGGGTGGCCGTAATGTTATTTTTGATGAAAATCTGTTCCAGCCTTTTTTTAAATTCAGTGCGTTGCGGTTCAGGTCCCGAAAGAATGACCAAAACTTTTTTGTTATTTTCTGCCGGTAACGGTATTTTATTTTGGAACCGGGATAGGGGATTGATAAATTTTGCGTTTCCGGGGAGGGGATATTGGTGCGATAAATCGCCTGAAAGATTTTCTTTGCCTGAAAAGTCAGGTACCCAACATTCATCAAATTTTCTTATTTTGCGTAATAGGTTACGATGTACCATATTTTCCAAAAAAGACCAAGGTCTTGGCAGTTTCAGCATCAGCTGGTGAGTTATCAAAATATTATAGGTGTCGGCATGTCGCAAGCCATAGCGATTATCCGAAATAATAATATCAATTTTGTATTTGACAATGAGGTCTTTTATTGTTTCGTAATCTTCCCGAATCGATTTTTTTAATAGACCATAAAAGTGGAGAATATTCACCGGTGAAAAAAAATGTTGGTCGAAAAAAAAGATTTGTTGCGGAATCGCTACGGTTTCTAAGTCAGGAAATTCATGTGATAGAACAGATAAGGAATGTCCATTGCCGGCAAGCATAATTTTGTGCGTGTGTTTGTATCTTCTGACAATGGGAATCAATCGCGTAGCATGACCTAAACCCCAATTTAACGGGGCAATCAGGATTGTTTTTCCGGTTCCTAAATCAGGTAAATTATTCACGCATGAAATTTTTACAATAATACAAAAAATGAGTCCAATTGGAGAACTATTTTTCAGATCACACGCTTGTTTTAATGAAAGAAAGTGTAAATATTGCCAAAAGAAATTTTTTTGATTTTATTTGTTGTTAGACTGTACTCATAAAAAAAATGCAATTAAATTATATTATGAAGTAAGATTATACTTATCTTTGAATTTTTTAATACTAGAAAATGTGTATAAAAGTATCGCTTAAATTAATGTTTAACTTGTGCTCTTATTTTAGAACATGACACTATCATAAATAAATAATGCTTTTTAGAAAAGGAAAGAAAAAATTTATATATATTTTCAGAAATTGAATTTACGAATACAATGAGAGTATATTTAAATTTAATATTATTATTTACCTTTAGTAGTTTATTCTCACAAACTGGATCTTATTTCATTACTAATTATTCTCCCATCGACTATAATGGGTCTAATCAAGTATGGGGTATTGTTCAAGACAATAGAGGCGTAATGTATTTTGCTGCCGATCAGATTCTTGAATATGACGGGGTTCGTTGGCGTAAGATTCCTGTTTCAAATAATTCGACCATACGATCTCTTGCCATTGACACCAATACAAACATTATTTATGTTGGAGGAGTTAATCAATTTGGTTATTTATCTCCAGATAGCACAGGACAGCTCAACTACACTTCTATTAGTGATGATTTAGATTCTGATAAACAAAATTTTGACGATGTATGGAGAACCGAAGTTGGAGCAGACGGTGTGTATTTTAGCACAAACAATAGCTTATTTCGTTATTCATTGAAAGATGAATTGGCAGGAAAAAGTCCTCTAACAATATGGTCTCAGTCATTCTTTCTATTGTACAAAATTAAAAACCGAATTTTTACAGGAGTTAGAGGCAAAGGAATTGTAGAGGTTGTTGGAGACTCTTTAATACCTTTAAAGCACAACTCAGATAAAGACAATCTTTTTACTTGGTTTATTTTTCCTTACCATAAAGATAAATACCTTTTAGGAAATAGTGCATCAGGAATAACAATTTACGATCCTAAAAGCCAAGCAGATCATTATCTTTTTAAAACACCCTATTTCGATCAGGCTGAGGTAGAAAAAACCGATGAGTTTATATTTCAGAATCAACTATACTCTGGTGCTGACTTAGGCAATAACACCTATGCTCTAGGGACTATCAATAAAGGTATTATTATTATTAATGATAAAGGAAAGATAATACACCGAATAAACAAAGAGAATGGACTACAAAACGGAACCATACATTATTTATACAAAGATCGTCAGGGAGGATTATGGGTAGCTATGACATACGGAATATCTCGCATAGAAATTAATACGCCTATTACCCATTTTGATGATTTATCTGATATTCAAGGCAGTATTTACAATACTATCCATAATAACGGTGATATTTATGTAAGCTCAAATCTAGGTTTATTTAAAAAAGAAAAGAACCATTTCATTCCTGTTGAAGGGCTCACTGGCCCAAAAGCTATACAATGTTTTGGATTAACAAATATTAATGTTCCATACGATACGGTTCCACATCTTTTTGCTTCTGCAACAAATGGCATTTATGAAGTTATTGATAATAAAGCAAAGTTGATTTTTAATAATGAAAGTTATGACATTGTTCAATCTGAAAACGGCACAATTCTAATGGCTTATGGGAGTAGGATTTTTCTTGTCAAATACATAAACAATAAATGGACTGTTTCTGAGAAAATTAAGTTTAAAAATGATGTATCTAATCTGTTTATGGAAAACGATACTACATTATGGTTTTTATCAGAAAATATTCCTAATAAATTAAATTTTAATAAAGATTTCACATCACACTCTAAACCTATCATATTAACTCTTAAAAATGATAGTGTTGAGTTTTCTAATATCATAAAGATTCAAAATAAAATAATGTTTGTTAGCAATAATGGCTTATATCAACATAAAGGCAATCAACTTAAGAAAGATTCTTTAATCTTTGGCGGTTTACTTAATAATGAAAAGAATATCTATCAGATAGAAGAAGTCAATCAGAACCAGGTTTGGTTAAATATAAAAAGAGGATTAAAATATCAAATTAAGATTATATCGAAAACAAATAATTCATTTAAGATAGATAGTCTCCTTTTTAACCGCTTGCCAAACTATGAGGATTTTGTTGCAGATGGCGATAGCGTTATGTGGATTTTATCGGCAAAAGCCCTATTTAGAGTAGATATCAAAAATTTCAAAATCCAATCGTTAAAAGAAAATACATTAATTCGATTAGTAACTGTAAATTCAGACTCTGTCATTTTTAAAGGGGCTTTTTATAAAGAAAAAGGGGAACTAAATTATATCTCTTTGGAACAAAAAAACCATATTAGTCCCATTCTATCATACGATAATAATAACCTAACATTTGAATTTGCATTAGCCAGTTTTAACAACGAGAAGAAAAACGAATTTTCGTACTGTTTAAAGAAAGATAATGAAGTAGAAACATGGTCTAATTGGTCGCTTGACGCTAAAAAGGAATATACTAATCTTAGTGAAGGCATCTATCAATTTATGGTTAAAGCCAGAGATATTTATCATAATGAAAGTCAAGTTTCTGTTTACAGTTTTTCCATTACTCCACCTTGGTACCGTAGAAATTGGGCTTACCTGCTATATTTTGTTATTTCAATTATTATTGTTTGGTTAATATTAAAAATCTATACCAATAAACTTAAGAAACAAAAAAATTTCTTAGAGAACTTGATTAGAAAAAGAACGAAAGAGATATGGGAACAAAAGGAAGAGATTAGTAAACAAGCCGAAAATTTGCAGAAATCTAATGCAGCCTTAATCTTAAGCAACCAAGAAATAAATCAGAAAAATGCAGAAATAGAAGCTCAAAGAGATAATTTACAAAACTTAACAGATGATTTAAAACAAAGAGCAGAAGAAATTAAATCTCAGAATGAAGCCTTAGAAAAGCAAAAAGATGTACTCGAAATTATTAATCAAGATGTGAATGATAGTATTAAATATGCTCTTCGTTTACAAAATGCAGCTCTACCTGATCCAGAAAGTCTAAAAAAATATGTAGATGATGCCTTCATCTTTTTTAAACCAAAAGATATTGTAAGTGGTGATTTCTATTGGTTCGCAAAAGTAATAAACAATACTGTGATAACTGCGATAGATTGTACAGGACACGGTGTTCCCGGTGCACTAATGAGTATTTTAGGGCTTAGCTTAATTAATGAAATTGTGGTTCGCGAATATATTACTCATCCTGGAGTTATTCTTCAAAAATTACGCAAAAGTGTTATTAGAGCTTTAAATCAAGGTGCTAACTCTATTGAGAAAGACGGAATGGATATGTCTTTAATTAGTATTAACCATAAAGAAAAAACTATTCAATATGCAGGTGCTTTTAATCCCCTATACATTATTAGACCTATAGAAAATATTTCTCAGAAGTATGAATTTATGATAGAAAATAACAGAAATGAACATTTTGTTTTGTACGAAATAAAAGCTGATAAAATGCCTATTTCTATTTTCACAAGAATGGATCGGTTTACAACTCATGAATTCGAATACAAAAAGGGCGATATGTTTTATTTATTTTCCGATGGTTTCCCCGACCAATTTGGAGGACCAAAAGGTAAAAAATTCAAATACAAACCTTTAAAAAAACTACTTATAGACAACGCTTCTAAATCAATGTCGGAACAACGGGAGGTGATAGAAAATACTTGTAAATTGTGGAAAGGTGTATTGGAACAGATAGACGATATAGTTATTATTGGGGCTAAGCTTTAAGATAACTGTTTTTTAGCGGTTAGGCAAGAGAAAGAAATTGCGACAAAATAAACAAATGAATTAAAAATGAAATTTATAGCAAATATTGATAAGACAAATAATCATTTGATGGCTATTGAGAAAAATTTAAAAAACCTATTTTTACAGTCAAGCCTGTATTTTATTTGTCTAAGCGTAATCAGAAAAAATTCGTGTATATTTGCATTCTAAAAATCCGGTTTCTTGAAAAAGGTATTCTTTTTAGTGTTTTTATTATCCTCTGTTGTAGGCTTTTCGCAGTTTTACAACGGCTTGCAAATGAACTTTGGTAAAAACCGAGTGCAATATAATAATTTTGTATGGCAATATTATCGTTTGCCAAAAGTGGATGTCTATTTTTATCAGCATGGTGAGCAATTGGCCAAAGAAGCGGTTAAAATAGCAGAAAAAAAAATACCTGAGCTAGCCTATTTCTTTCAATATGAATTGCAAAAGCGAATTATTGTGCTGGTATATAATAAACTTACAGACTTTCGTCAATCTAATATTGGATTGGTTTCAGGGAATTTACAATATAATATCGGTGGGGTTACACAAATTATTGATAATAAGATATTTGTTTATTATGATGGCAATCGTCAACATTTTGATGAAGAGATAACAAAATCATTAGCTCAGATTTTTATTAACGAAATGGTATATGGTACTGATTTCAAAACTCGACTGGCAAACTCCACACTTATTGCCTTCCCGGACTGGTATCTCAAGGGATTGGTGTCTTATTTGTCATCAGAATGGAATGCGGATATTGATAACCATGTCCGGGATGGTATTTTAGACGGCAGGTATGAGAAATTTAATTCGCTTGTGGGTGATGAAGCCACTTATGCCGGTCATTCTATTTGGTATTATATAGCAACAAAATATGGTAAGTCGGTAATTCCGAATATCGTTTATTTAACTAAGGTAAGTAAAAATATTGATGCCGGATTTATGTATGTGATTGGGACTTCATTGAAATATCTGTCTTACGACTGGCTCAATTTTTACGATGAATGGTATCATAAACAAGAACAATCACGAACATTGCCCACAGATAAATTTATTTTAAAAAAGAGCAAAAAAGACGCTGTTTATCAAGGTTTAAAAGTCAATCCGGTTAAAACAAACCAAGTGGCATACCTGACCAATGAAAGTGGGAAAGTTAAGATTTGGATTCAAGATATCAATACGGGCAAAAAACATAAAATATTGCGTAAGGGACATAAATTGGCACAAATTACTGATTATACAAATCCTGTTTTATGTTGGCATCCGCAGGGAAGTATCTTGACCTTTACAAATGAATATCACGGAAAAGTATGGTTGAATTTGTATGATTTGAAAACCAAAAAAATTGACAGTAAAGAATTAGTCGGCATTCAGAAAGTGCTGAATTATGATTATTCGCCCGATGGATTTCATATAGTCATGTCTATTGTTCGCAATGGGCATAGCGACATCGTATTATATAGTGTAGTTGGTAATTCGTTTGAAACCATAACAAATGATGCGGCAGATGATTTGGAACCCCGTTTTATTGAAAATGGTGATAAAATTATTTTTTCATCAAATCGTAATACCAACCAATTGATTGCAGATGCTGACAGCTTAATAAGTCCATTAAATGTCTTTGATTTATACGAATATGATATAAAAACCAAAAAAATATCCCGTATTACCAATACGCCCAATGTTAACGAGCGGAAACCTTATGGCATTGGGACGAATAAATTCCTTTGTTTATCAGACCAAAATGGTATCAATAATTTTGCAATTGCTAATTACGACAGTACCATTGAATCGATTGATACGGTTATCCATTACAGGTATTTTACTGAACAAAAACCGGCTTCTAACTTTTCGAGAAATGTAGAAGACTATGCTTTTTATAAAGGGATACTTACACCTATCTTTTTCTCTAATAACCGGTACCAACCGACTTTAATGAATCTTGATGATTTGAATACTCACAACACAAGTTTACAGAATACTGCTTTTAGGAAAAAATGCATAATGGAACATAAAAAAATTGACACCGTAAAAGCGCATCCCAAAGTTAATGTCATAGATACACTAAAACCAAAGCCACCTGAACCGCTTGTTATTGACACATCAAACTTAGATATTAACGATTATGCTTTTACTCGAAATGCTACTGATATTCAAGGTCATTTACCACGATTAGATACTTCCGGACAATCTGAAAATACGATTTTGAAAAATGAATATGATACTAAACCGCGACTATATTTTATTTCGTTTTATAATAATTATATTGTGAATCAAATTGATTTTGGTTTTCTTAATTCCTCGTATCAAGCATTTACAGGCGGTGCGGTTTATTACAATCCGGGATTTAATATGTTGTTCAAAATTGGCACAAACGATTTATTTGAAGACTATAAAATTACCGGCGGATTTCGTTTTTCAGGAAACTTTGACAGTAACGAGTATTTGTTAAGTATTGAGAATCTTAAAAAGCGTATAGATAAACAGATAATCTTTCATCGTCAAAGTTTTCTTAATTCTACCGGATACTCATTAATAAAGACACATACACAGAATCTAATCTATATCATGAATTATCCCTTTAGTCAGGTGAGTGCTGTCAAGATGACTACTAGTTTGCGGTATGATAGAAATACAACACTTTCTACTGATTTTCAGGCATTAAATGATGCAGATTCCTATAAGTACTGGGGCGGATTAAAGATGGAATATATTTTTGATAACACGATCAGCATGGGGACTAATCTCTATAATGGAACGCGCTCCAAAGTGTTTGGTGAGTTCTACAATCAATTGACTGAGAAAAAATCGGATATCTTTATTTTAGGATTTGATTTCCGTCATTACGAAAAAATTCACCGTTCTATGATTTGGGCTTCACGAATAGCGGGGAGTACTTCATTTGGACATAGCTTACTGATGTATTATTTAGGGGGCGTAGATAACTGGATAAATTTATCGACACGGGTAAATACTTTCGACAAAACGGTGCCTATTGACTATTCCAAGAACTATGTATT
>Ga0114934_10001508_pt1 | contig 15133 bp, 13 predicted proteins | sample 4SBtaG_2_FD_99695 | JGI IMG/M metagenome (GOLD analysis project Ga0114934, IMG submission 99695) | Deep subsurface microbial communities from Kolumbo volcano to uncover new lineages of life (NeLLi) - 4SBTROV10_white metaG | ecosystem: Environmental > Aquatic > Marine > Volcanic ... | reverse complement strand
GGAGATCGGCCTAATGATCTCTATGATAGAAGAGATGTATTAGTAGAAAAATTATCAAAAATGGCTGGGGTTACAGTTGGGCGCAGTGATTCAGATGAATTCATAGTTTACCTGGGTAATCGCCACGTGGTTCAAGGTGAACATGCTGAAAAAATAGTACCAGTAGAAGATGGTACAAATAAAGGCTACTATACCCTACAATGGGGGGATACACAGAAGCCAGCCCAAATCAAAACTGGAGAAATTGGAGCTTTATTTGAATTACGAGATTACCATCTAGACTATCAAATTAGAGAACTCAATAATCTGAGTATAAATTTAGCTGATTTAACTAATGAGATTCATAGAGATGGATTTGACTTGAACAATAATACAAATATAAACTTTTTTCATACTCTACCAATAACACAGCAAGCTAATGGTGATTTTGATAGAAACAACGATGGGATAAATGAATCTACTGCTTTGTTCAAAATTGCAGGAACTCAACATTTAAATTTAGATGACACAATAGGTATAAACGGAGTAATTACATTAGATAGCAATACGCCAGGCGGACAACCCATTACTGTAAATTATAATCAAACAGATACAGTTCGTGATGCAATCAAAAAAATCAATAATTCACAATCAGAAGTTGTAGCTTATTTAAACAATGACAATCAACTTACTTTAAAGGCGACTCTGAGTTCAAATAAAAAAAATCCTGATTTTGTTATTCGACATTTAGAAGATAGTGGAAATTTTTTAGTAGGTTATTCTGGCACTTTAAAACAGTCAGGTGTAGCAGGAGCCTATGACTGGAACGCCATAGGACAAAGTGCACAATTACAATCTTCACCTGAAGATACTACAATTACACCAATGTATAACCCCGCTTCATGGATGAGAATATCTAATGCTATAAAATTAGATACTAGATCAATAGCAACTGCAAAAGGCACTGATTATACTGGGAATAATGATGCAGATAGAAGTAATGGTGTAGGCGATGGAAGCAATGCTTTAGAAGTTGCAAATCTTCGGTACAAAAAAACTATGTTTGGAAAAAATGAGACACTAAATGATTATTATACATCAGTTATATCAAAGATTGGGACAGAAGAAGAACAGGCAGATGTTCAAATAAAAACGTCTGATAAATTAGTAGAAAATCTTAAATCTTTGAGAGATTCTTTTTCTGGGGTAAACTTAGATGAAGAAATGGCTAATTTAATTTCCTTCCAACAGGCTTATAATGCATCAGCTCGTTTTATTACAATTCAAGATAGAATGTTAGATACACTTATTAGAATGGGACTTTAATTTAAAGGAGAATAAAAATGTATAGAGTAACAAGTAATATGATGAAAAATGATTTAATTTATAATATAGACAATCACCTTCAATCAATGGACAAAATGCACAATCAGTTATCAACAGGGAAAAAGGTCAGAGTTCCTCATGATGATGTGGTATCTGCCACACACTCTATGATATACCGTTCTCGAATTAATCAGATTCAGCAATACATTAAGAACATAGATGAAGGCAATGAGAGACTAACAACTACAGACAGCTCACTACAAAGTGTTAATGATATTTTGAAAAGATTTAAAGAATTAACAGTCCAGGGGGCGAATGGGATTTATACAGATAATGACAGGGCCAAAATTGCAGTTGAAGTTGATGAGCTCACAAAACAATTAGTACAAATTGCCAATACAAAATACAAAGGAGAAAGTTTGTTTGGAGGTCATAGAACAGATATTTCTCCCTTTCAAGTTGTCAAAGGCAGACCAAATTATGCAGACAGAGAAGTTATAACAAGTGTTCGTTATAGAGGCAACATTGGAAAACAAAATCGAGAAATTGAGCAAGGTGAATATGCAGCAGTTAATCTCCCTGGAGACAAAGCCTTCTGGACAACAAATCAAGTTATCACCTCAGGAGTTAATGTGACAGCCTACACTGCCCCGGCAAATGCCCAGATAAAAATTGATGGAAAAACAATTGATATAGCAGCAGGTGATAATATAAAAACGATTGTAAGCAAAATTAACAATGCAAATGTGCCAGTTTATGCATCTCTAACAGGGTTCAAAAACAATTCTTTACAGATCACAACAACAGCTCCACATGAATTATGGATGGAAGATATTGGGACTAGCACTATTCTCCAAGATCTCGGTTTAGCCAATAGAAATATGAAACCGAACCAAGCCCCTGGAGTAGGGACAAGTCGTAAGGGCATGAGTTTGTTTGATATGGCCATACAATTACGCGATGATCTTTGGAAAGGAGATGTCAAAAATTTAGGTAGCAGAGATATAGCGATGTTAGATGCATCACAGGATAATATTCTTAAAAATCTAGCAGAAGTAGGAGCACGAACTCATAGATTAGATGCAGTAAAAAATCGATTAACTCAAGATAACACTTCTATGATGGATGTTTTAGCCAAAACTGAAAATATTGATTTCCCTGAAACCATTATGAACCTTAAAATGATGGAATATATTCATCAATCTTCTTTAGCCTCAGGAGCCAAAGCTATCAAACCTACTCTCATAGATTTCCTAAGATAGGAGTATAAGAATGGCTAAAATCAAAACAAAAAATTTTGGAAATATAGAAATTGCAGACACACAAAAAATCACTTTCCCTGAAGGAATTCTAGGATTTGAAACTGAAAAAGAATATTATCTAATTATCAAGGAAGACAGTCCTTTTTTATGGCTACAATCATCAAAAACTGAAGGATTAGCCTTTATTCTTGTCAATCCCTACTTATTTATACAAGATTATAAATTAGAAATTAATCATAGAGATTGGGATAGCATAAAAATCGATCCTAAAAAAGACGATTTTCTAGTTTTTGCCATTGTCACAATTCCAGAAAATCCAGAAGAAATGACAGCAAATTTACAAGGCCCTATTGTAATCAATCCAAATGAAAAAATTGGAATTCAAGCGATCTCCCTAAATGATGAATACAGCATAAGACACCCTATTTTAGATAGTCTTAAAACTGTATTATCACAGGGAGATAAATAATGCTTGTGCTGTCAAGAAAAATTAATCAAAGTCTTATGATAGCTGAGAATATAGAAATTGTCATAGTAGATATTCAGAAGGATCAAATAAAACTTGGTATAAGTGCACCGAAAGAAATACCTATTGTACGCAAAGAATTATATGATGCTATCAAAAAATCCAATATTTCTGCTGTCAATAAAAAAGGCCTCCCTGATTTAGCTACTATTATACAAAAAAATACAACAAAAAAATAAATTCTATTTTTTACTATTAAGGCATATGCCCTGTCTAAAAAAGATTAACAGAGTCAGAGCTTAAGATTCTAGTTTTAAACAAAAATATAAGTGTCAGAGCTTAAGATTCTAATTTCAAAATCAAAAAATAGGTGTTAGAGCTTTGAATTGAATAATTTCACAAATTTAATGGTAAAATTGTGATGAAATTGTATTTTTTTAGAAAAATTTACTGCAAATAAATACGCAATTAATCTAAATAGGTGTCAGAGCTTAAGATTCTAGTTTCAAACAAAAAAATAAGGGTCAGAGCTTACGATTATTGTCATTTCACGAGCCTGTACCATAAAGGACATAATAATAACGAATCTTTTGTTTGCCCTAATGACTACAAAATGATTTTCGCAATGACAGTTTTTTTAGTTTGTAGAGCACACTTAAGGGTGATCTACTACTTTAAATTTCAGTTTTAAAATCAATAAAATAGGTGTCAGAGCTTAAATTTCTATTCTTAAAAACCTACAGGGCATATGCCCTTATTTGAACTTTACAAAAACATCCTTCTGAATAGCGAAGGGGCTCAAGATTTAGTAGAACTGTAAGAAAGAAAAGAAATTTAAAGATAAAGAAGACAAACTATATTGCACTACAAAAAAAATGATAGCATATTAAAAATCAATACCCTTTCTAGCGGTAATATCTTTTTGAAAAGGGTGTCGAATTTCTTTCATTTCTGTTACATAATCCCCTTTTTCCAAAATTCTTTCAGAACAGGATCTTCCTGTAAGAATTAATTCTGTTTTTTGGGGTTTAACCCGTAGAAGCTTAAGAATATCAATTTCAGATAAATAATTAGGCACAGCATTTAAAATTTCATCTAACAACACGATGTCATAGCCATAAGCCATTTCAGTTAGTACTGTTTGAAATATTTTTTTTTGTGCCTCACCCACTTCTTGTTCTGAAACTTCTCTATTACCAGAATAGAAAAACGGAGCCGCTAATTCTGAAGAAACAATTTTACAATTTTCTTGTTTTTCTAGAAATAAAACTTCACCCGAAATCCATTCTTTAGTTTTTAAAAAACGAGCTACAAAAACAGAAGCCTCATACCCCAAACTTCGTATAACTTGACCTACAGCAGAGGAAGTTTTCCCTTTACCATTCCCAAAATAAATATGAACTAACCCTAATTGATTTTTCATACTACATATCCCTAATATATAATTTTACTTCATCTTCAGAAATATCTAATTTCTGAGCAATTACTTTTACAGAAGAGCCCTCATTAAAATGCATCAAGACCTGTTCAGCCTTAGATAACTTATTCTTTTTCTTTAAAGAGTTAACCTTTTTATTTACTACTTCCTTTGTCACCACCTTGGGGGCAACTTTCATACTCTCTAATTCCTTTTTTTGTGAATTGAGATATTTTAAAAGATTTTTTGCTTCCTCTATTTTCTCTTCCAACAAAGTAATATTATCATAAGAAGCCTGATTAAAATTTTTCACTATTGCATCTATTTCATTTCTATATTTTTTTACAACATCTTGCAAAGAAGAATTTTTGATTATTCTGTAAGAAAAAACTTTATAAAATATAAAAAGCACTAAAACATTAAGCACTAAAACTAAAGCCCACATATCAATACCTCATAAGAAAATCTATCCAATTGTATCAATAATTTTTCCTTTACTGGGGTCTGGTGTAGGAGAAGATTCATCTTCATCATTATCCTTATTTTGTTTTGACATCATTCCAGCTGAACTAGAATTTTCTTTATCCAGAGCATCCCGTATTTCCCGACTTTCTTCTTTTTTTAATTTATTAATTTGCTCATCTTTTTCTTTTAATTCTTTGCTATCTTTCAAATATTCCAAACGCTGAAGTTCAGTTCCAGCTACGGCCTGATTATGCTGTAGTTTGCTCACATTTCCCATTTGGGCAATCACAGTCTGAATATCTATTGGTAATACTGACATAATTTTTATCTCTACTTCATTTTATCGGCAACAACGGCTTCTTGATAAGGCAAAACTTTAATATTTCCAGCTTCTTGCACAAAAGTAACATAAGAAAATTCATCTCGTACTTCGAGAGCCGCATTTTTTATAATAATTTTTACTTTTGGGAATGTCGTTTTTTGCACACTAACCTTTCCTTTTTCTTCCAGAGCATTTAGATAAGATTTCAATTCCCCAATTTTTTCTTCAATTTCTGCCAGACGCTTAGTTTTTTCATCTTTTTCTTGCGACATAGATGCCAACATTTCTTCTTTTTCAGGATTCAATTTTCCTCTAGCTGACTTTTTTTGTGACAATAGCGTATTAACATTCAAAGACACTTCTTTTAAAGTCTCTCTTAATTCAGCACGTTCATGTTCTAAGTCATTCAGTTCATCTCTAGAGCGGGGATCAACACCTGTTTCAATAATTGTTTCAGTATAAGATTGAGAACCAATAATTTTAGCATTAATTTCTTCGCCAGCGATAACCTCGCCTCCCACAATCATACCTCTTTTACCATTACAAACGATTCTGCGACCTGCACGCACAATACTATGTAACAATCCCTCGGTTGCAATAATATCATTTTCAGCTCTAACTAATTTTGCATGTTCCATAAATTTAGCATAAATATCATGACCAGAGATAATTTTAGCTTCATCTTTTCCAGCTAATCCTTGTTTCAGAATAATATCCCCTTCAGCTTCAAGCGTAGCCTTTCCGACTGATCCTCTTACTTCAATATTCCCTGAGGCTTTAATAGAAAAACCATCTTCCACTGCTCCATGCACTAAAACAGTTCCAAGAAAAGTGATATTCCCAGTAGAAAGACCAACATCACCTGGCACTTCATAAATTGCCTCAACAGTTATTAAGCCTTTTGAAAGCACCACCTGACCATTAATTTCAGCAATAATCTGCAAATTATCATCACCTGGTTTTGTTCCTTTTCCTAAAGGTAGAGGAACATCTGAACCATTTTTAGCAGGCAAGTTTTGTCCTGTGACAGTTTTACCTGGTATACCTTTTCCTGCAGGCTTTTTCACAGCGAGCACTTGGCCCACAACAACGTTTTCTACAAGATTTAAATCGTGAAAATCAATCTTTCCAGTATCTTTATCAGCCTGAAGATGCATTTTATCTTTGCCAGTTTTAAACTTGTATTCAATAGTAGAATCTTCTCCATCCTGAGGAGGGATTCCAGTAGCCACTTTAACAGACTGATTACAAACTTCCCTTTCTAACACATCATCAATAGCTTTCTGGGAGATTCCTTCTACTACTCCACGAGATGTCAAAACATTAATCATATCATCATATTCCAATGTCCGACCCTTTGGGCCAGGAGACGACATACGCACATAAGCGCTCATTTCGTCTTCTGAAATTTCGACATTACAAACAGCATCAGCTGCAGGATTCCCTTGAAAATCAGCAATTTTTATATAAGTTCCTTCACCCTTATTAACAACCGCCCTGACTGCATCCATGGGAACATTATTAATTCCTTTTAGATTTAAAAAATCAATAATAGCATTGATCTGAACAGGTTTTCCTTTTCCTTTAGGCTTAATTACTTTTAAAAGCACACCTCGTTTTGTAAAATGCACTTTAAACTCGCCATCAATATTCTCAGGCAAAATAGCAGTTTCATTTAAGTTGCTGAATTCGCCTAAATCTACAGAAGCATCTGAGAGAGTATTAGAATCTTTGGTTAAAATTTTGAAAACAAAAGGTTTTCTACCAATTCCTAAAAATCCAGCAGAACTTTTCTCAATGATTTCATATTCTAAATCTGTAATAGGGACATTAAGTTCTTCACAAGCCTTTTCAAGACCTTCTTCGATAGTAAAAGCTTTAACTATATGACCTTCCTGTTCTGTTTTTTCAATTTCTTCTGAATCTTCTTGATCCCATTCCTCTAATTCTTCTACTTGTTCCAAGTCTTCTTCAAAATCCTCTAATTCATTTTCCTCTATTTTCTCTTCAAAATCGTCTTCTTCTGTATAATCAGTAGAATTTTTTAACATATCTTTTAATCTATCCATAATTAACCTCTCTCTATCAAGTGGTCTTTAAATCTACTTTAAGTGCTCCAAGCTTTGTTCGTAAAATTAGCATAGCTTTATTATGCAATTGAGACACACGAGATTCAGTAAATCCTAAAATCAAACCAATTTCTTTTAAAGTCAGATCTTCATAATAATAGAGAACAACGATTTGTTTTTCTTTTTCAGGTAGTTTATCAATAGCCTTCACAATAGCATCACGAACTTCACCTCGTTCAAGCATAATATCAGGTTTACTAGCTTCAGACGATTCAATAGTATCGATAATTGGCATTTCATCACTATCGCTACCAATATACCAAACATCATTCAAAGAGGTCACGTGTCCTGAATGCATGGTTAAATACGCTTTCTGAAGTTCTTTTATAGTAATTCCCAATTCTTTAGCGATCTCTTCATCATTAGGAGTACGTCCCAATTTATTTTCCAATTTCAGCAAAGCCGCTTCAATTTTTCTGTTTTTAGTCCTAACAGAACGAGGCACCCAATCTATAGAGCGTAACTCATCAAAAATAGCACCTCTCACTCGTGTAATAGCATATGTCTTAAACATAATGCCTTTGGTATAATCAAATTTTTCAATAGCATCTAGAAGACCAATAGCACCATAGCTCAATAAATCATCAAATTCAATAGTCTTTGGGAGATTAATAGCCACTTTTCCAGCCACATATTTTACAAGGGAACTATATCTTTTTACAATTTCATCACGAACGCGATAATCATGAGAACTTTCATATTCTTTCCAAAGACCTAATTCGTCAATTGAAGATATTTCAGATGATTTAATAGTCATAGAAAACCTCTTTTATTTCTTTAGTATCAACAATAGCACAAGAACAACAATAAATAATATAACCAACCAAATAAAGACACTAGAATTTTTAGTATCTTTTTCATTTTCTTTTATTTCTATTGGCACTTCAACTTTCAAATCACGATTTACAATCATTTTTCCAAAAATACCAGGTCCATATTCAATCATAATAGTAACATTTTCAGTCGTAGTTGAATATTCAATATCCTGAACTGTTCCATAAATGTAATCAAATAGACCCTCTTTTTCTCGCTGAAATTCCAAAAGCTTTTTTAAAGAAACACCAATATCCCTTTTATCAGAAATATCAACAAACAACTTATCACCTTTTTTGAATTTAGGAATAGGCTTTCCATTAATGGGAGAAATTATGGGCTGCGATTTTAAGATTACCACAGATTCACTTTTATAATCCACTTTTTTTTCATTTTCAGTAGGACTCTCTGAAATTTCATCTTTTTTATCAGATGGTTTAGAACTAATATTCAATTGAAAAGCATCATTTAAAGATACATTTAAATTAAGCGAAATATTTTCCGAAGCAAAAAATTTACTAAAAGAAGTTAGAAAAAAATCTTTAATTTTTTCTTTATCTATCTCATCAGAAGATACGAGACTAAGATATTCTTCATAATTAACCTGTGAACTAATAAACTCGCGCAATTCAGATGTCAATTTTATATATTGTTGATCAGTTGGGAAAAACCCTTCAAATTGTTTTTTAAACTCAGGAATGTTTAGGTCAGGGCTAATATCAAGAATCCCCTTCATATTGGTTGTTAAAACATCCAAAAATTCTGGTTTCGCTAATTCTTTGTTATAGCCCCACAAAAAAGCACCAAAAATATTTTCATCAGGCAGAGAAAATGTAAGGAATAAAACAACAATGTTTTTAGGCATAGAAAGAATAATATTTTTAGCTTTATCCACATTTCCACTTGTAACTTCAAGCATCCACTCGGCAATATTCTCAGAACACCCTGTATCAAGCACTAATGTTTTTATTAATTCCTTATTCATTATTCATCCGATAATTTAGTTTTAATAGCTTGGGCCATTAATTTAGGATCATTTGGTATTTTAGTATTGTCTAATACAATGAAATCGCCATCCACATGAGCTTTCCCATCACCAACACTAGTTTTTTTCTTTGCTGGTGGTGGCACAAAAGTATTGTTTTTTTGCTCATCTTGAACAGATTCAGCACTCTTTTCATCATTATTTATAGAATCAGCAATATCAGAATCACCAACAGTGATGTCAAGAGAAGAACCTTTTTTATCATTATCCTTTTCATTACTAGTCTCCTGCACATCTGATACAGAAGAGTCGATTTTTCCAGCATCATCCTTTTTATCACTTGTCACAAAATATTTCTTATACAAAAACTCTAAACCAGCACCTAAAAGGAATGATAATGCCATATTAATAACTATTCGCAAAAAAACAACAGAGCCATCTATCATTTTACCACGCGTAATTATAAAAGTAACGACAAGAGCAAATACAGCTAAATATAAACCCATTTTAGATTTCATTCTCAATAATATTGATTTTTTCCTCTTATATCAAATTTTTTTTATTTTTAGGATGTAAAAATTTTCTAAAAAAACTTTTAACAGTTTGTTTATTCTTATCATTAATCCGATTATCAATAACTTCAGCAATATGCCTAAAACTCTTTGTAATTTGAGCATTAGGGAAAGCCCGAATTACAGGGTCCTGTTTTCTCACAGCCTTAGGCAATGCGGGATCTTCAAAAAGGTAACCCAAATTTTTTAAATCAACATCAAGATAGCGTTTAGATATTTGAATTATTCGATCTGAAACTTTTTTCCCTTCCATAATTGATTTAACTCGATTTATAACCAATCGAATATTCGTAAATTTTGTATGCACTATAGCTTTTATAATTCCATAAGCATCTGTAATAGCCGTGGGTTCAGGATTCGTAATTATAATCACTTCATTAGAGGCTTGCACAAATCCGAGTACATTCGCTGAAACACCAGCTGCAGTATCGATAATAATATAATCATACTTTTCTAAGGAGTTCAGACTTCTAATGAATATTTTACGCATTTCAGTATCAAGATTAGCCAAATCGCTGAAACCAGAAGCCCCAGCAATAATATCTATACCTTGCGGCACTTTCATTATAATTTCATGAAGTTTCTTTTTTCCTTTCATTACATGATACAAATTGAATTTAGGAATAATTCCCAACATAATATTAATATTTGCCAATCCCAAATCAGCATCTAAAAGTAGCACTTTTTTCTCTAAATCTGCCAAAGACAAGGCTAGGTTCAAAGAAAGATTTGATTTACCAACTCCTCCTTTGCCACTTGCAATTGATAAAATCTTTGTTTTTTTTCTAGTTCGCTTTATTTTTGGTTTTTCAATTTGACTCTGTTGACTTACCAAATTTCTAAGACCTTCTGCTTGATCTACCATTCCTACTCCTATTATAATATTGAATTCACTATAAAATTAGAATCAGCTTTTTGAATATCTTTAGGAACATCCTGACCAGTTGTAAAATAATAAACAGGTTTTTTAAGTTCATAGAGAAGATTGATAATTGGGCCTAAAGTTCCAGTTTCATCAGTTTTTGTTATAACAAGGCCTTTGTAATCAATATCCCTAAAACGTTTTGCTATATCACGCAAATCACTCATTTTAGTAGTTGCACTTACAACTAAAAAAGACTCAATATGCATTTTCGCTTTATTTACCTCTGCCAATATTTCTTCCAATTCACGAACCTGTTCTTTATTTTTTTGACTACGACCTGCCGTATCGAAAAAAACAATTTCATTTTCTGCCAAAGCCTGAAATTTTTCCAAAATTTCCTCTTTTTGGCACACTTCAAAAGGCCGTTTCAATATATTCGCGTATGTTTCAAGTTGCTGAGGTGCACCAATTCGATAAGAATCATTTGAAAAAAATCGCAATTCTTTTTTTACCCTATAGAAATCAGTAGCACATTTAACAAGAGATGTCGTTTTCCCAACACCTGTTGGCCCAATAAAAACAACTACTCTTTTCATTATATCAGTATTAACATCAATGCCAGACATAAAATTTAAAATCGAATCGAGAGCTTTTTTCATTTCATTTTGCATAGTATTAACATTATCCCATTGAGGCGACAAAGAATTTTTTTTAATTTTCCCAATCAAAATTTCAACAAGATCTTTTTCAATTTCCTGTTCTATAAGAGCCTGTCGAAATTGTTCCTCCTCTGGAGAAACAGTCACAGTCTTTTTTTCAACAGAGTTATTAACCCTCTTAATCTCTTGCACTGCAGGTTCTTGCACTAAATCAGAAGGAGTTACAGGTTTTGGCATTATTTGATTAGATTGTGAGGTGAGCATCTCAATATTTTTTTTAATTTTTTCAAAATCCGAAACAACTGATTCAAGAGATTTGGGCTGTTTTTGATTAGCTGAAAGTCGATTCAAACGCAACAAGGCATCATTTTTGTATAATTCTTGTTGTTTTTTTTCAAGAGTTGACTTAGACTTTTCAATTTTTTGCTTTTTACTAGAAGAAATTTCATGAATAACATATTCTGCCACATATTTAATTTTCTTAGGGCCTAACCCAAAAAAGCCACGCACTTCTTTTGTATTCATTGAAACTTGGTACGGATTTAAACTATACTCAGGACGAGTCATCAGTTTAGATGCAATTTCTTCTTTAGAATTTCCTTCTATTTTAAAACTATAAGCCACAGAACCTCCTTTGAAAATATATATTTTTAATCATGAAAATTTACAATTCCGACATTTTCAACTCTTACATGTGGTAAAATTTCTTCATAAGACAAAACAATAATAGATGGGTCTATATTTTCAATTAAACTCTTTACAACAATTCGAATATTTCTAGAAGTTAAAACCACCGGATTAACACCTAAGCTCGTAGATTTATTTACAGTAACTGATATTTTTTGAGCAATTGAATGGCTCACATTGGGATCAAGAGTCAGCTGAAATTCAGAACCTATTGTCTGAATTGAATTAGCCAAAAGTTCTTCAATTTCAGGGTCAATAGATACGACAAAAAGTTCATTATTGGGAGTTTTAAATGTATTCATAATTTGCCTTTTCAAAGCAACTCTTACAAATTCAGTAAGAATATCTAAATTTGCTTCAGCCAAATGATCAGCGATTGTCTCTAAAATAGTCACTAAATCTCGAATAGGTATTTTTTCTCTCAACAAATTCTGCAAAATTTTCTGCACCACACCAAGAGAGACTTTAGCCTGTTCAAGCACCTCAGAAACCAAAACAGGGTGAGTTTTTTTAACAGTTTCGAGAAGTTGATTAACTTCCTGTCTACCTAAAAGTTCGTAGCCAAATCTTTTAACTGTCTCTGTCAAATGGGTAACAATAATGGTAGGGGCATCTACAACAGTATAACCCGATAATTCAGCTCTTTGTCTTTCAGATTCAGGAATCCACAGAGCCGGACGACCAAATGTTGGATCTATAGTTTTCTCGCCTTCTATTTTTTCAGAAATATTTTCAGTCTCCATAGCCATGAGGTAATGCATTTTCAGTTTACCTTTTGCCATTTCAACGCCTTTGAGTAAAATAGAATAAGAAGAAGGAGTGAGTTTCAAATTATCCCGAATTCGAATAGGAGGAACAACAAGCCCAAGTTCCAAAGCGACATTGCGCCTAATAGATGAAATTCTATCAATCAAATCAGCACCACTATCTTGATCAGCCAAAGGAATAAGGGCATAACCGATTTCAAGAGAAAGAGGATCTACATGGAGAAGATCATCTGTATTAGCAGCATTTGATCTTTTTTTTAATTCTTTTTCCTCTTGCACTTTTTTTTCTGAGGTAGTCTTTTGTTTCAGATTAGTATATTGAACATATCCAATTAAGCCAAGGAGTCCTGATAAAAAGAAAAGAGCCACTTTGGGGAATCCCGGTAAAAACATGAGGAAGAATAATAGGCCAGAACTAATAAATAAGGCACGAGGTTGTCTCACTAATTGTTTAACCACATCAGAACCTAAATTTTCTTTTGTAGCTGACCGAGTGATAATAATACCTGTAGCAGTAGAAATTAAAAGAGCTGGCAACTGAGCGACAAGTCCATCACCCACAGTTAAAAGTGCATAGGTTTTAATTGCACTTCCAAAGGATTCACCTCTAATCACCATGCCAGTAACCAAGCCACCAATCAAATTGATGACTGTCACAATAATACCAAGAACAACTGCACCTTGAACAAACTTAGCCGCACCATCCATATTACCATAAAAAGAGGTTCTCATTTTCAAATCATTTTGTTTTTGTTTTTTTTCCTGTTCATCAATAGTCCCAGCATTAAAATCAGCATCAATGGACATGGATTGCACAGACATTTCATCTAACATAAATCGAGCTCGCACTTCTGCAGTACGCGTTGCACCTTTTGTAATAACCAGAAATTGAACAGCAATAATTATAATAAAAATAATAAATCCAACAACATAATTGCCACCAACAACAAAATTCCCAAAGGCCTTAACAAGTTGCACATTAAAGGCAGCTCCCTGAAGCAAAATCAATCTTGTAGAAGAAATATTCAAAGCGATGGCAAAAATTGTAGAAATTAAAAGAAGAGTTGGGAAAACATTAAATTCGAGCACATCATTCACATACATAGTTGTCAAAATAATTATAATACTTAAAGTTAAATTAAGTGCCATAAAAATATCAAGAATAAAACTTGGCAAAGGAATTATGACCATTAAGACAACAACAACCACAGCGACAGCCAATAAGATTTCTGGATTATTTAATTTCTGCAAACTATTTAAATTAAAACTATTTTTTTTCTTAGTTTCAGCCATGAGTTTTTCAACCAACCTTTGAATCTTTAATATTATAAACATGAACTAATATTTGAATGACTGCTGAATACAATTCAGGAGGAATTTCTTGACCAACTTCTACACTACTATAAAGGGCACGAGCCACCACTTTATTTTCTTGAATAAAAACATTATGCTCTCTAGCGACTTTTTTTATTTCAAGAGCGAATAAATCTTGCCCCTTAGCTATAACCTGAGGCGCATTCATACGACCCTGTTCATAAAGCAAGGCTACAGCAAAATGTGTAGGATTAGTAATAACGACATCAGCTTTTGGAACTTCCTTAAGCATTTTTTTTCTATTAATTAATTCTCTATACATAGCTTGTTGTCTTTGTTTAACTTCGGGTCGCCCTTCGCTTTCAATTCTTTCTTCTTTAACTTCTTGCTTTTTCATTTTTTGGCTTTCCATAAACGATTTTTTCTGATAGAGATAATCGAAAAAACTAACAACAAGAAAGAAAACCCCAACCCACAAGATAATTTTAAAAGCAGTCCAAGCGATGAGAGAAACGCCACTAATAAGACTATTATCTAAAAGCATAGTAAATTTTTTATACTGACCACGGATAATAACAAACGAAATCAAAGAAATAATGGTCAATTTTGCTAAAGATTTCAACAAATTTGCGACTGTTTGCTTAGAAAGGAAAATACGGCTTTGCAATTTTTCCCAAGTGAAGCTTATTTTATTAAATGTTGGTTTCAAAGGCTCCATAGAAAAATGTATTCCTACTTGTAAAACTTCAGCCAAAAGAGCCACCACAAAAACAAGACCAAACAAAGGCAAAACGAATTTAAATAGGTCTTGAGTCAAATAGGCAAAAATCAATTTATAATTACCTGCTCCAACACGAAAAGTAGCAGACAATTCGAACATTTTAACCATAAAATGTGCCAAATGATCAAAAAATTGTTTTGCCATTATAGCAACAAAAGAGAATCCCACAATCAACACTAAAGCAGAACTTAGTTCAGGAGTTTTTGCTACACGACCTTTTTGTCTAGCTTCGCGCAATCTACGTTGCGTAGGTTCTTCTGTTTTTCCTTCATCTTCAGGTGAAGCAAACAATTGCAGGTTAATATCAATGTAAAACTCTTCAAG
>Ga0114934_10001507_pt1 | contig 15142 bp, 13 predicted proteins | sample 4SBtaG_2_FD_99695 | JGI IMG/M metagenome (GOLD analysis project Ga0114934, IMG submission 99695) | Deep subsurface microbial communities from Kolumbo volcano to uncover new lineages of life (NeLLi) - 4SBTROV10_white metaG | ecosystem: Environmental > Aquatic > Marine > Volcanic ... | reverse complement strand
GCCCGCGGGACGCGTCCGAGGAAAAAAAAAAGGAAAAAAAAAAAAGCTCACGGACGCGCACTCACAAGTGGTGGAACAAAGTCGAAAGTGACGCAGCGACCGTCCGCCCGGAAAAAACCAACTCGCTTGCGGAGAAACTTTTTTATCCGTCGGGCGCCCCGGGCGCCTGTCGCCAAAAGTGAAATCCCAAAAGTGAACTCAAAGCAAAGAATCCTTAAGAAAGTTCCGCGGATCCTCCGCGGACCCTCCGCCGACACTCCGCCGACAATCCGCCGAACCTCCGCCGAAACTCCGAAAACCCCCGAGCGTCCCCCTTCTGCAGCAAACTCCGCTCCGGCTCACTCGGCTGCTTATGTTCCGCCCGAGGTTGGAGCAGAGACGCGCCGTTCCATTCGACGACACGGACGAATGGGCGGTCGCAGCCGCCCTCCAGATCCTCACCCTGGGTGAGGAGATGAGAGGACGGCGCAGGCAGCGCCCGCGGGAGACGGCTCGTGTCCAGCTCGACGTCTCCCTCGGCCGCCTGATCTCAGCGTCCAACCGCCTTGCCGGAGAACGCGCCGCCGCGCAACTCGGCGAAGTTCGCATGAGAGCTGCCGTCCTACGTCTCCTTACGACACTGGCCGGAGAGCTCGACGCGCGTGGGTACCTCCGCGGGGAGGAGAACAACCCGGCGCTGGCCGTGCGCTACGCGCTCAACGTCAAGCGCGACAGACGGTTCTACACCTACCCTATCCGCACAGGCATGTTGGCGCGCTTCACGGAGCGGCTAATGGGTGCTGAAAACGAGGAACGCGACGACTACTACGCCGCTATGAGCCGTCGACACTTTATCGCATCCAGCATCACCTTCTCCGTCATCCTCGTGGGCGTGGATCAGGAAGGGCGCCGCGTCCGCCGCGTCCACCTAGGCGGCTTCTTCCGCGGCATCTACACGGGCGACTTTCCCGGGCTGAGTCGCTACGGCCTGTTCCAGTCTTTCCGCACGGAGAAGTACAAGGAGAACTGCCTTGTCCAAGCGCTCCGCCACGCCGGCATTCCAAAGGATACCCTCGCCGTGGTGAAGTCGACCATCGGGCAGCGCTACGTCCGCAAGCGCTCCTTGCACGCCGTGGCCGACGCTATCGGGCGAGAGATCCTCGTCCGCTTCGACACGTGGTCGGTCAAGGACGGGGCGATTCAGCGCAGTCAGTCTCGTGTCAGTGAGTACAAGCCCAGCACGCCGACGTTTACACCGCCAGTGAAGCTGGGACTGGTCGGCAGTCATTTCTTCATCGAGGAGCCCAGCGGCGCCACGGTCAGGGCACTCATGGACGAGCACCGCGCAAAGGCGTACTGCGCGGACACCATCCCGAAAAAGTGGTACGAGGTGGCGAAATGGCTGTACCCGCCGTCTCCGGCGCACCCCGCCGGGCGGCGTAAGGAAAAGAAAGACGGAGGCTCGAGCTCGTTTGAGATTATGCGTTTTGTCAACGCGCAGCTTCAACTGCGTGCTCAGCTCACCCCGAGCGAAGTTGCCGCGCGACTTGAGCGGTTTGAGTCTTTCGACTCGCCGCTCCCGAGAGTGTCCTCGACGGGCATCGTCCCCCTCGCCGTCAGGGACATGTCCACGGCGGAGCTCATGCGTATTCCGGCGAGGACGGAAACGCGGCACTTTACCATCCCGGCGGCCAAAGTACCACCGCCTCTGCCCACCCACAAAAACTACCTGCAGTTTGACCTCGAGGAACACAAAAAACAACGGCGCATCCGCGTCATGGCCAACGCGGTGAACCTCGCCTCTATTCCAGAAGAGGTTATCAACGCCGTGGACCGCTCCGACGTGGTCTCGCTCGTCGCTGACTTTCCAAAGACGCCTGAGGACGCGCTGCGGGCCTACCTCGCCGACACGCGTGGGCTGGTCGCGCCCGGCCAGACGCCCGTGACACCGCTGGTGGTCTACTACGACTTTGAAACGTTTGTCAACAGCAACGACGTGCAAGTACCGTACCTCCTCGCGGCGTTTTCATCCGTGACCGGCATGCGGACATTCTACGGCAAAGACTGCGGAGAGCAGATGCTCGCCGTCTATGAGAAACTAGACTTGCCGTTCATCCGCCTCGTCGCCCACAACGCCGCCTTTGATTCGCGGTTTTTGTTGGCGTCGCTGACCAACATCAAGATGATCAGCCGCGGCAGCCGCCTCGTCAGCATGACGGCGTCCAAGGGGAAGCTGAGGCTCACCTTTGTCTGCTCCCTCATGCTGTTCAACCGCTCTCTGGCCGACTGCGCCAAGATGTTTTCACTCGAGACGCAAAAAGAAATCATGCCGCACTCTACCATGGACGAGCGGCTCTGGAAAGGCGGTATCTACTCCTGGGAGGAACTCAAAAAGGACCCCGTCTTCAAGACCGGCAGTAAGGAAGAGCGCTTCGAGCGCCGTCTGCAGTTCCGCGTCAACGCCACCAAATGGGTCTGTATGCGCGACGGCGCTGTCAACATGTGCAAGTACTCGGCCGAGTACTGCCGTCGAGACGTGATGGTTCTGCGCGAGGCGTATGAGATTTTCCGCAAGGAAACCATCCAGCAGGAAAACGTCGACCTCGTCAGCGACCACGTGCTCACGGCGGCGCAGCTGTCGTTGCTTATCACTCGCATTTCCGGGGCCCTCGACGATGTGGAGGCGCTGCACGGCGCTCCGCGGCTGTTTATCACCCAGGCAGCGCGCGGCGGCCGCACTATGCTGGCAAACAACCGCAAGTCACGCTCCGAGGTGCCGGTAGCCGACCTGGACGTGAATTCCCTCTACCCTTTTGCTCAGAAAGAGCTGTGCCGTCTACTGGGTGGCTATCTCAAAGGCTCGCCGGTCTTGCTGAGCGAGGGGCAGCTCTGCCCGTCGTTTCTTTTCAGCGTGTCGGGCTTCTTTGTACGTATCCAAATCGACGCCGACGTGCAGGCCAACCCGCTACCATTCCCCACTTGCTCGGTGCCCAAGGAGGACGGTACCCTGCACTGGACAAACGACCTCGGCGGCGCCGACTTGGTGGTGGACCGCGTGACACTGGAGGATCTGCTTGATTTTCAGGGCGTGCCCATTGACAAAATCACCTTTGTCGAGGGGTACTACTTCAACCAGGGGCGCAACGACAAGATCCAGCTCATGGTCGACCCGCTGTACGCGCGGCGTCAAATCGCCAAGAAGGACGAGAACAAGGTCCTCGACTTCTTCTGCAAGCTGCTCTTGAACTCTGGCTTCGGCAACATGATGCAGCGCGACCATCCGTACGAGTCCAAGGTGGTGGACTCGCCAGAGGAGCTCGAGCGACTCATCCAGCGCTCTGTCGAGCTTGTGGAGCACTACACCGCCGTCTACGGCTGTGAGAAGTCGGTTGTCAAAATGGCCAACGCCGTGTTCAACCACGCAAACTACGTGCACGTTGCCGTCGAGATCCTGTCCATGTCCAAGCGTGTGATGAACCGCGCGTTTGCGCTGATGAAAACGCCGCTGTATAGCGACACAGACTCGGTCTTCATCCCAGAGAGCGAAGTGTCGGCGCTGAGCGCGGCGTACAAAAAGGTGACGGGACAGGAGATGATCGTCAAGGGGGTCATCGGCCGCTGGGCGTCTGACTTTGAGGTCGGGGGCCAGACCAACGTGCGCGGCGTCAAGTTCATCGGCGTTGGCAAGAAAATCTACGCGGTTCGCCTCGTCGGCGTGGACAAAGCCGGCGTGGAGCGGCAGTCCATCACGTTTCGCTGCAAGGGCATCCCCCACAGCTCTGTGCGCTACGCGGCCAAGGCCTTGTTTGGCGACCGCTTCCCCGACGAGCCGGACGAGCAAGTGTGGGCGCTCTACGAGCGGCTGTACGCCGGCGACGCTGTCGAGTTTGACTTGCTGGAGGGCAAGAACAAGATCCGTATGGTTTTCCGCGACGACATGGCCATCGAGTGCGCTGAAAAATTCACGCGCACGGTGCAGGTGCCGGCGGTCAAGCGGGCGAGGTCACATACCGCGCCGGCGCCTCTGGCCAAGCGCCGCCGCACGTAGCCCCACTCGCGTCATGTGGTCTCCCTGGCGCGGCTTGTTTCTCGCCGGCGCCGCGGCGGCGCTGCTGCTGCTTCTTCGTGAACAACGGTCGCCGTGTTCATCGGTGGTGTGCTACCTCGACACGGCGACCCTGCTCGCAGGCATCGTCTTCGTCTTCGACGAGATGATCAGCTACCTCGACGACTGGCACTTCCGGCTGCGCATCGTGGTGTCCTGCACCAGAGCCGAAGACGTGGTTCCCCGCCTCATCCGCGAGGAATTCGGCGAAGACGACGGCGGAGACCCCGCGGAACCCGCGACTCCCGTCATCGAGAACGCCCCGGCCGCGTAGACAGCGCCGCGCGGCCACTCGGAGAAAGTCACACCGTCATTCCTCGAGCGAGCCGCGAGTAGAAACGCGAACATGTCGACGTTTCGCCGTCCCCAAACCGTCACCACCATGACGCGCCACGGCGCGCTGGACCTCAAGCAGGTCCCAATCACACTGGCCGGCGCGCGTGCGGTGCGGGGGCAGGTGACGGCGGCCACGGTGTCGACCAAGTTCTACATCAACGGTGACCTCGGGTACTTCCAAAGCAACAACGCCCTGCGCCTCCACTGGCGTCCAGACCCGGCGTCGGCGTACATCACGACTATCGTGTTTGTGGCGTCGGGCGCGTACACGGGCGCGGAGCTCGCCGCGGCCATCAACGCCCGGCTGACGGGGTTCGTCAACGCCACCGGCGACGTGGTGGCCGCGGTGACGTGGCGCGACCGCCGCTTCTACATCTCCAACAACGCCAACGAGACGACGTACCCGACCAGCACGCTGTCTGTCAACGTCGCTTTCTACACGCAGACCAACGCCACAGCGTACGCGCTCCCCCTGGTCCTCGGCCTCTCGCCGGAGAACGCGCGGCTCTACTACACGGCCGGTCCCTACTACCCCACCGACGCGAGCGCCCTCTCGCTGGCATTCACCTCGGCCGGCGGCACGTCGCTGGGCGTGCCGCCGCTGACGCAGCTGCTGGAGGCGTCGACGGTGCAGCTCGCCGTCACGCAGATGGACGGCGACACGGCGGTGGGCGTCCTCGCGCCGGCCAACGACGGCGTCTCAGTCGCCGGCGAGTTCCCGACGGCTATGCGCCTCTCGGGCATTGGCGAGGAGTACAGCCTGACGTCGGCCGACACGATTGAGATCAAGCTGTTTACCGACCGCTACGAGGACGGGCAGCCCGACCGGCTGGCGGAGCCGACGCGCGTGCTCGGCGTGAGCCAGCTACTCCGCAACGGCGTCGGCCTGCTGGTGACCCTGCTGCTGACCTACGAGCAGCGCTAGCTTAGCTTAGCTTAGCTTAGCGCCACGTGCCGGTCATCCACGTAGGCAGGGTGCGCGCAGAGGCCACCGCCTCGGCGGGGTTCACGCCGCCCCACGACGACCAGAACCAGCCCGTCGCGTTGTCGCCGTCAGAGCCCGACTCTGTCTCGCCGCCGCTGTCCATGTCAAACTCCACCACCTGCCCGTCGTAGTCGCCTGCCGCCGGGCCCGTTTCACTGGAACCGACCGCGGCGGCGGCGGGCATCTGGGAGAGGCCCTGAGGCATGACCCCGGCGGGTTCCCCGACGGGTTCCCCGGTGGGTTCCCCGGTGGGTGCCGCGGACACCGTGTCTGGCTCGTCGAACGCGCCGCGCGCAGCGCGGTCGCGCTCGCTGGCGTCCAGCTCAAAGTGCACGACGACGCTCAGTCGGTAGACCCTGCCGTTGAGGGTCTTACGCTCGCTCACCTCGACGGGCCAAAGCGGGAAGTGAATGTAGCCCTCCTTGCCCTCGAGCGACAGCTTGGCGACCACCTCGCGGATAGCCTGGCGGCGGCGCTCCTTGGGGTTGCCGCTCATGTTATCCTCGTGGGCCATGATCTGGTACTTGTTCGTGTGCTCGAGCGGCTGCGGCGCGTACTGGAAGACGCTGTCGAGCGACATGCGCCCGTCGGCGTCGACGGCCGGCACGTTCTGGATGGTCTTGACGATGGCCACGCGGTCGGTATAGCGCGCCGGCGAGGCCATGACGCTCGTCCAGAAGACGTAGCGGTACATCCCGCGGACGCGCCGCTCCTCCTCGGTGAGGCGGCGGTCAAACGAGGCCGTCGGCGCATTGCCGAGCAGGTCGTTGACCACGTGGTGGTAGTGCGACTTGGTGTCGCTGCGCGTCGTGATGGTGAACACGGCGTTCTCGCGCCACACCGAGTTGAGCAGGTTGAAGCGCTGCACGGCCACGATGACCGCGATCTTGTCGTGGCGCCCGGTGCAGAAAATAGACGCGAGCTCCGCGTTGTGGGTAAACGACGAGTCGATGACATCGTCAAAGACAAACAGCGTGCCGCGCTTGCGCCGCTGCTTGACGTGCTCTGGCGTGGCGAGCGTGCCGAGGAAGACGTGCTCGGTGTTGAAGCCCGCCCGCATCACGGCGGCGTTCATCTTGGTGGTGTAGACCACGATGGTCTCCACGTCGGCGACCCCGCCGGGGATCACGCCGTTCTCGTGGTCGAAGCCCGCGCGGTAGAGGTCCAGCATGGCCGTCGTCTTGCCCGACCGCGTCTGCCCGTAGAGCAGCACCGTGGTGTCGTTTTTGACCATCCGCGGGTCAAACTCGGGCAGTTTCTGGTAGAGGTGGTCTGACACTTTTACGGCGGCCATGGCGCGGGGCTAGGCTCTAGGCTCTAGGCTCTAGGCTCTAGGCTCTAGGCTCTAGGCTCTAGGCTCTAGGCTCTAGGCTCTAGGCTCTAGGCTCTAGGCTTAGACTCTAGGAGAAGACGCCGCTCACGAAGCCGCTCTTGGTCACCGTCTTGGCGCTGCTGGCGGTCAGTCCCACGGTGGAAGAAGCGCCCACAGTAGAAGAGACCGAACTCTCCTTCTGAGCCACGTCGCCGCCCGTCTTCTGAAAAGGCGTGGCCTGCTGCTTGGCGCGCGCGTCGGCCGGGATGAGCCCGTCGATCTCCGTGATGGGACCCACCGACTGCATGGCGATGTTGGCGTTGATGAGCGCGAGCATGGCCCACGGCGAGAGGTGCTGGAGGTCGCCAAAGTGCTGGCGCAGCAGCGTCGCCGTCGCTTCGGTGAGGACGGCCTTGTTGCGCTCGTAGCCCGGCGTCAGGTCGCGCATGCCGTGCGTGTAGCCTTTGGTCAGCGCCCACTTGTTGACACCGTAGCGCGTCACGTTGGCCACCGTGTGCTGCGCGGTGACGCCCAGCTCGGCGAGCCGGTAGATAGCGTTGTTGACGTCTTCCGAGGACGGGCGGGTGCGCTTGTCGGGCGGCTCGTCGCCGTCGACCGCGTCGCCGCGCTTGCGCTTGCGGCTCGCGCTCGCGTTCGCGTTCATCGTGCCGAGGTCGCCGTCGTCTGGGCGGATGAACTCGCCGTCGTCGGCGGTGAGGCGCTCCCGCGGCGCGCGGCGGCTCGCCTTGGCGGGGATTGCGGCCGGCGGGTCGTCGGCGGCCAGGGGGAAGAGGTGCTCACGCAGCTCGCTCTTCTTGAGCTTGCTCGCGACAAGCGAGCGGGGGAGCTTGCCGGCACCCTGCGCCAACTCCATCTCGCGCCGCAGGTCGGCGACACGCATCTTCCGCACGTCTGAGCGCGCGGGCGGGTCCCAGGCGACCAGAGCCGGCGGCTGCGGTTGCGGCTGAGACGCGTCTTCCGTCACGTCTTCCGCCGCGCCGTCGTCGTCGTCGGGGTTGAGGTCAGCGTCGACGTCGGACCAGTCGATGAAGAGCGCCTGGCCGGGGAGATCCGCGTCGTCTTGGTTCTTGTCAAACTCAGGCGAAGCCGGCTCCGGAACGCTCATGGTGTCGAACAGGCGGAAAAGCCAGAGTGACCGTCTTGTCGGCCGAACGCCGCTCGGCGATGGCCAAGAGCAGCGACAATCCTACGTTCAGGGAGCACCGGGCGCTGAAAATGACGCGCAAGGAAGTGAAAAAGGAGGGGAAGCGCCGCTTCAAGCTGCAAAAGCAGGAGAGCCGCCAAAACGCGACCGCGTCCCGCCAGACGCTGCGGGAGCAGAACATCTCGGCCGCGGTGGAGCCCTTCACCGCGGTCGGCAAGGGCGTGCAAGGCCTCGGCGAGGGGCTCGGCAGTGTTGGCGGGGGCGCGGGCGGGCTCTTGTCGTCGCCGCTGGTGGTGGTGGCGCTGGCCGTGGGCGCGGTTGTTTTGCTTCGTCAGCGGTAGCCACGCAATGCACAAGAGCTCTTTGTGCCGACCCGTGGCGCATGGGTAAACTACTCGACCGCAAGCGCGGCGCCGGCGCCAGCAAGCGCCGCCAGCAGGAGAACAGCTCGCGGTTCCGCCGCCTTGACAAGAAGAAGCCGAAGCTGAAGCGCGGCTCGCTCGCCCCGTCTACCGCGCCGTCGATTGGGGGTGGCGGTGGGGGTCTCGGCCAGTTTGTGCGGAACCAGGTGACCGTATCGTCGAAGCCAAAGTCGACAAAGGCACCGGCCGGGTCCAAGATCGCCTACCTCATCCCATACAGCGACGCCGGCGATGTGCTGCACGGCAAGCGCCGGGAGAAGCGCCGCAAGGCACGCGACGTGACCGCGTCCCCGACCCCCACGACCCGGCCGGCGAGGGTGGATCGCGGGAAGTTCGCTTCGGTGGACCCCGGCGGCCAGCAGCCTATGGTGGTCGACGGGAGCACGGCGACGTCGACCGGCGGTGGTGGCGGTGAGGTGGGCAGCGCGTTTGGAGACTGGTTCTCCGAGAAGAACATGCCCTACATCGTCGTCGCCGGCGGCGCAGTGGCGGTGTTTGCACTGTCCCGGTGAAGGCGATGGCGGCGCATGACCTCGACGACGCGGTTGCAGTAGCGCGCGAGCGCCAGGGGGAGCTGAAGAAGACGGCCCGCGTGCACGAGGAGGCGGGGTACAAGCTCAACCGCCGCGCGCGGGTTATGACGGTGCTAAGCGCCGTGCTGGCTGGAGTGCACTCGACGCTCATGACCGTGCTCACCCTGTCGTTTGGCCTGTTTCTGAACGGGGGAGAAGAGAACGACCCAAGCGCGGTGAAGCGCACTGCGGCGCTGACTTCGTTCGCCTCGGCGCTGCTGGGCGGCGCGCAGCTCCTGCTGCGTCTGCTCGAGGAGAATCTCGCGTGGCGGGCACGCGCCTTGCATCACGCGAAGCAGGCGGCGACGCACCGCGACCACGCGCGGTGGCTCGACCGTGTGATTCTCGCGAGCGACGACTACGATACGGTGGGCGAGGGCGTGCGACACGTCTACGGCGCCATTCGAGCCGTAGACACGTCGCTGCGGGAAGAGTCGGCACTGGACACGCGTAGACCGCCCAGTGATGAAGCGCCTCCATCTGAGTAATCGACCGTGTCAAACCGTGTTCCGCTCTTCAACGTTGACGGGAGCGAGTTCTTCATCTCCCGTCGGCGGGGTGGCTGGCTGGTCGGGGGCGGCCCTAACGGGCTCCCTGTCAACGTCGCTGTCAGGCGCGGATTCTTCATCATCCGCTCTCGCCGCCGCGGCTGGCTGGGCTCTCTGACCGTAGTGCCGGTTGTACGCATGGACGGCTTTCTTCGCCTGGGCAACTGCACTTGTCTGTTTGGCGTCGGCGTTGGGACTGTCTCTCGCTTTGGACGCTTTTGCCTCGTTCATGGCCTGTCGCGCTTCGTGTGCTTGTTTTCCAAGCTTGTCAATCGACCATTCCGATCCTGAGGTGTGAGTTCCGCCGCTGCTTGGTGCGGGAGCGTCGGGCGCAGAGCCAGGGAGTGACTGCGGTGGTGGTGGTGGCGGTGAGTGCCGCGGCGACGGCGGCGGCGTCGTCGGCGGTGAAGATGATACCGCTGGCAGCTGTGCCAGTAGACGAGCCCCTTCTGGCGAAGAAAGATCTGGAATGAATGGCCTGACGGGAGACTTACCTTTGTACCCGGGTGCGGCTGGCGCGGCTGTGCTGCCGGAGTTTTGAGTAAAAGTAAAAAGCGGGGCTGGCGCTTGTCGAGCACGGACGGAAGATGACCCTCGCGGGGGTGTTCGGAGCGGGGCAAAAGGCGCTGGACGTTGAGTCGGAGATGTCGTTTGCCGAGCCTGAGGTGAAATCGTGGAATAGCGCGGTATGCCGTACTCGGACCGCTCGGGGGTGAGGAGTGACATGTCTTGTGCCTCCTGTGGTGTTGCGGCGTGGTCGGGAGGTTGGTTGGAGAAAAGCCCCCTTGGCGGTTGCCTCGGCACTCCCACCGTCGAGGGTTGTTGGGTCCAACCCCCCTGGTTCCACCACCACTGCGGCGGGCTATCTAGCGGCTTTGGTTGGAGCTTTAGTGGGCTTGGCCGATTCTGCTGTTCGGTGGTCGGTAGCTGGACAATCCGTGAGGAGCCTTGTTGCTCCCCGGGGGTGAAAGCGGCGCGCTGCTGCCCGTTGGAGCTGGGTGGAGGAGGGGCGTTGAGAGCCAACTGTCGTCCTTGAGGGAAGGCTGGTTCGTTTTGCTGCTGTTTTTCCCCTTCAAGTGCCGCTTGCTGGCGCTTTGTCTCGATCTTGGCCTGTTTGGCACGTTCGTTGATGAGTTTCGTCTCGCCGGATGGGAAAAACAGCCTCGACAGAAGTCCTTGACCCTGTTGTCCGTGCTGGCGGGGCCCGCCGGCGATAGACGGGAAGAAACCACCGCCGCCTCCCCCGCGGCCGGCCGAGGCGCCGCCGGTTCCGCCGCCGCCTCTTCCGCCGCCGCCCGTGGCCGAAGGCCCGCCCACGGTGATGACGGGTGCGACGTGTACGTTGACCGGGCGACTGTCCACGGCGCTGCTGACCTTGCCCGCGTTGGGCGCGTTGATGTGCGGTGCAATGTCCGACGGGTTGATGGTCGTGCTCGTAAGCGTGGTCGCGGTTCTGCCCTGAGCATTCCGGGCTCCTGGGTAGTTTCCGAACCCGCCGGGCGGAGCGAACCAGATGGAGTTCCGGAAACTCGGGCGCTGTCTCGCTCTGTGCCGCGCCAGCTTACGTTGCTTGGCCTGTCGCACGCGCTGACGCGCGTCAGGCGGCATGCCGCGCTTTTTGCGCTTGACGCGTCTCTTTTTCTTCCTGTCCGGCATGGCTTCGCCGGGAACAAACACGAAGACTACTGACCCGCGGCTGCGGCGCGAGCGGCGACGCGAGCGCTCCGGCGCGGCGCGGCGGCGGTGGTGGTCGGGCCCTCCTGGTCACAGCGGTAGAACCGGCGGTTGGCGACTTGGCGGCCGTGGCCCCAGCCGCGTCGACGGCACTCCCTCGCGAGCTCTCGCTTGCGGAGCCCCACTCGGGCCACCGCCTTGTGCATCTTCTCCCGCGTCTGCGGCATGCGGGACGAATAGCGCGTGCGGCCACGACCGCGACCGCGGCCGTTGGGACGGGCGCGACGGGGACGGCGTCGACGGGGCATTTTTTTTTTTCCTCTCTCTTACTGCTCCGTCACAAAAGGCGGTTCTACACGGAGATCGTGAGGCGGTTGATGAAGCGCGTCGTGTAGACGATGAAGTAGCGCTCCCCCTCCTTGTGAGTGACGCCAGCGCGGTTGAGCTTCTCGACCGTGAGCTCGCGGACGTCGGCGACGGAGACGGTGTAGTCCACGCGCTTGATGGACAGCGAGCGTCCGAGGAACGTGACGAGGTCCAGCTTCTTGCCGTCCTGGTCCTCCACACGCATGAAGCGGTTGGGGATGAGGCTAACGGTCGGGCGCCAAGGGAAGCCCGGGTTTTGCTCGGGCGGCTCCTTGAAGGTCGTGTTGTGGAGAAGCACGGCGCTGCTGTCGCTGATGTGCTCTGCGATCTGCGACTCGATGCGGGAATCGAGCAGCTCGCACGCCGTGGCGTTCGCGCCGTTGGCGTTCGGGTGAGCCAGCAGCGTCGAACCCATGCTTCCGTCAGCGAGGCGGCGGGCAATGAGCTGCGCGTCGACGTTGATCATGGTCAGCTTGGCTGGGCGGCCGTTGTCGCCGCGGACACGCAGGTTGGAGATGTTGGCCGACCCCTCTTCCAGCTTGCCGCCGGTGACGACGTACTTGTCGCACACGCCGTTGACAAAGCGGTCCGGGGTGAGCTTCTGCTCGTCCTCGGCGGAGTTCGTGATCGTCGGGATTTCGGTCGGAGTTTCGGGGAATTGGAAGAACGCCATGGTCGGAGTTGTGCGGACGGGTGGTCGAAGCTTGGGTGCAAATGTCAAAAGTGACGCCCGGAACTCCGGCTTCCAAAAACCCAAGGAAAACGAATTAGGCGAAGTGGTTTTTTTTTTTATTCACCTAACGCGGATGTGAACGCTGACTCGACAGTGGTGACTCGACAGTGGTGACTCGACAGTGGTGACTCGACAGTGGTGACTCGACAGTGGTGACTCGTCACCGCGGCAACGAGCGCTTGCGTAGGCGCTTCTGCGGAGGTTCGACGGAGGGGTAACGCAGGTTCCTCTTGTGCCGTTGGCGAAGGGTGACCGCCTCGCGGTCGCTCACGTGGTAGCAGGTGTAGACACCTGGTAGGTTGTACGAGAAACCCTGCTGTGAAACGGCGCTGATGAGCCAGGGGGTGAGGTCGAGCGGTTCGTCCGCAAAGGGGATGCTGCAGGTGTGGGCGTTGAAGAACGGCGAGTGCAGTGCCGCGCTCTTGGCGAGTAGCAATCGTCCGTAGGGTGAAATGAGCCCCGTTTGCTGGATCTGCTTCTGCTCGACTGCGTCTGCGCCGGTCATGTCGGTGTCTTCATTGTCCATGACGCTCGCCGTCCGAGACGGTACAAATCAGCGCGAGTGAATTGCGTTTCACTGTCGTCCATTGTGCCGACGTAGCTCACCATGTCACTGGTTTACGGCACCGCCGTTGCACAGTCGAACCAGGCCGCGATCAACGCGGCACCTGCTTTGCGGGCTCCGTACAACCCCATCGCGCTTCCGCCGGCCATTGTGCCTTCCAACCCGGAAGTGATTTGGGAGATCGTTGAGTCGAGCCAGGTCCAGTGTGTGCTTGGCTCGACGTGGACGTTTGTCGTGAGCCCGACGGACGCGCCGCTCTTCAACGAGCTCTACCTCGAGATCACGCTGCCGACTGCGACGGTCGGCAACTACCGCGCTCGAGTGGGGGCGTACATCGTCAAGAACCTGCGCATCATCAACTCGTCGTCGGGTGACGAGTTCTACAACGGGACGCTGCAAGACGCTGTTGAGAACAGTTTCAACCGGTACCCGGAGCAAATCGAGATGTCCTCGTGGCTCGAGCATTTCGGCGTGGAGGCTGAGACGGCGACGTCGCGTACCTTGCGCATCCCGATTTACACGCCCTGGAGTCAGGTGTACAAGGGTAACGATCGTCTGGGTGGTGTGCCGTTTGGCGCGATGAACCACGACCTCAACTTCACGTTCACCATGGCCAGTGTCGACGACCTCATCGCCGGTCCAGCCGGTACGGGTACGCTGGCCGCTGACTTTACCAACGTGAAGACGTCGCTGCAGATCGGCCGCATGAACTCGGTCGGTACTGAGACCGCCGCAGAGTCGATTTACCCCGCGTCCTTTGACCTCCCGGTGACGGACTACCTCAACCGCAACGCCACTTCCATCACGACGTCGTCGAACGTGTACGACCTCAAGGGCATCACTGGCCTGTTCAAGGCGTTCTCCATTCGCCTGATCAGCGCCACCGACTTCAACGAAGGCAACCGCTTCAAGGCGGCCAGTTACATCGAGCCGCCGGGTGCGTACAACCTCTACGACGCCGGTCGTCCCATCCTCGAGCATGTGGGGTCAACCGACGCGACCGGTTTCAACCTGCTGCGCAAGCAGCAGCGCTTTCGCCGGCAGCTGCCGAAGCAGTCGACCGTCTTCTTCAACGTGCCGTTCCCCGATTTGCTCATGTTTGGCGAGCGCTTCGGCTCCGACTCCACCGTGCCCGACGGTGTGCTATCGTCGACCTACGCGCCGTCGCTCTACATCAAGCAGACTGGGACAATCCCCGCCGGTACGCAGATCAAGGTGGCCGTGCTGCGAGAGGCGGTTGTGCGAGCTCGTGACGGGCAGATGTCGTACGTCACGTACGATCCGCGCTAGTTCTTAGAGGGACGCAGAAGAGGCGTTTGTGCCGCTGACTGACGTAAAGACCATGTCTTCGAACATCGGCTTCGCCGCGTTGACCGGCGCGGCCTCTGCTGCTTTTGACGCTGCCTTTTTGGCCACACCGTATGACACGGCTTCGACCGAGGCGATCGTCGGGGTTGTTTCCGGCGCCAGCTCGTACTTGGCCGGCAGGAACATGTTCAACCTCCTCGGTTTCGTCCCGTCGTCGGGTAACGCGATCGTTGACGATTCGGTCGGGACGGCGCTGTACGCCGGCACACTCACATTGGGTGTGAATCTCGGCATGGGGCAGCCGCTCACCTCGGGCGTGGCCCGTATTATGGGCGCTTCAGCGGCGGGTGAGGGCGGCGTAAGCTGGTTGCTGGACGACTGAGAACTGAGTCGTAGACGTAGACGTAGACGTAGACGTAGACGGGTGGTTATGTCCGTCGGGGAGATTGTGCGCTACCACGTGTCGTACGGTCAGCAAGACGGCAACAGCTATGACACGTCACTCGGGCGAAACCTGTCCCTCGCCCACCCAAGCGCGCCGGCGAGTTTTGCTCCGCGGCGTGTGCGTTTGACGCAGTTTGCGTTGAATGACTTGGACCTGGTCGTTTCGGTGACCAAGTACAACGGCGCGTTGACTGACGGGAGCACGTTCCAAGTTCCTCTGGGGCGGTACACGCTCAGCAAATGGGCTGGTCTGATGGACTCGGGAGTGGGGAGTGGTGCTGATGTTGCCTACACTGCAAACTTCAGCAAAACCGTCAAGGTGATGGGAGATTTAGGTTACGAAAATCCGTCGAATATGAACCGCTCGTGGCCGAATGGCATCGGTGATGGCTTCGGTCGAGGTGTGGCTCAGTACTGTAAGGTGACTGGGAATAACACGGTTGGTTTTGACATCTCGTCAAAGGAGAAGCGTCAAGCTGCGGCGATGGCTACGTTGTGGTCGGTTGAGCACCTCGAGGGACTCGCCAGTGTGTTTCCTCACCAAGGCTACTTCCTTGGCTCGAGTTCTTCGTCTAACAACTTCTTGGCGACGATGAGTAACGACTGGTTGTATGGCTCTGGGTTGACG
>Ga0114934_10001506_pt1 | contig 15146 bp, 16 predicted proteins | sample 4SBtaG_2_FD_99695 | JGI IMG/M metagenome (GOLD analysis project Ga0114934, IMG submission 99695) | Deep subsurface microbial communities from Kolumbo volcano to uncover new lineages of life (NeLLi) - 4SBTROV10_white metaG | ecosystem: Environmental > Aquatic > Marine > Volcanic ... | reverse complement strand
AGCCTATGCCCACAGAAGAATTTACGCTGAGTAGTTACTTATTTTTATCAATGTAACGTATTAACGCTCTGACTGATTACTTGATCGACGATGTCTTTAATCTGATGGATCTTTGAAAAATCCAGTGTCAGGCCGTTAAACATATCCTCAATTGAATCTGATAATAATTGACGTTCCTTTTCGGTCAAATGAAAATCACGTTCTAAATCCTGTTGATCTTCTAATTCCATCGCATCAATATCTAATACATCGGCAATTACAAAATAAGCGGACATTGCCATCATATTTTGCATGGAATCTATTTCATTGTTCCCCATTTTTCCGCACATACTCGTTCTCCTGTAACTGTAATGACTTCAGTTACAGGGTAAAGCGAAAAAGGATTTTAAAATTTGATATTTATCCGGTTTTGCAAAAATAAAATGTAATACGACCTGAGCAGAGCGTCTAAACCAGGCGTTCTCAAATGGCGTTTGGCGAGAAAAGAGGATTCTGCGTAACATCAGTTACTTCACAGAAACGACGGCTTGAGCTTGTAAATCTGCGTGATAAGACGAGCGAACAAGTGGCGCACTGGCAACTTGTTGAAATCCTAATTGTTTTGCAAGTTTGGCATAGCGTTGAAATTGGTCTGGATGAATGTACTCGTGTACGGGTAAATGATCTTTACTTGGCTGTAAATACTGCCCAATCGTCAACATTGAGCAGCTGTGTGCAAGCAAGTCTTCCATGACGGTCACGACTTCATATTCAGTTTCACCGATTCCAACCATCAAACCGGATTTGGTCGGGATGTCAGGCTGCTTTTGCTTGAATTGCTGTAACAGCTTCAGCGATTCGTCGTAATCTGCACCAGGCCTTGCTTTCTTATACAAGCGGGGGACGGTTTCAAGGTTGTGGTTGAAGACATCACACGGATGTTTTTGTAAGGCTTCGATAGCGACAGCTTGGCGTCCCCTGAAATCGGGAACCAGGATTTCAATTCGGGTTTTGGGTGTTTGCTGCCGTATGGCTTGAATACACGCGGAAAAATGACCTGCACCACCATCTTTCAAGTCGTCCCGGTTGACGGAGGTGATGACGACATAACGCAAGCCCATTTGTTCAATAGTCTTGGCGAGGTTGACAGGCTCCTGTTTGTCGGGTGCTTGTGGTTTGCCATGCGCCACATCGCAAAATGGACAGCGGCGAGTGCATAAATCACCTAAAATCATAAACGTAGCCGTCCCTTGGCTAAAGCATTCGCCTAAATTTGGACATGCGGCCTCTTCACATACGCTGTGCAGACTATTGCTTCGTAAATTCTGTTTGACACGGGCAACTTGATTTCCGGAGGGAACTTTTATGCGGATCCAGTCGGGTTTGCGGAGTACGGTTTCGGTTTTTTCAACCTTGACCGGAATTTTGGATAATTTATCCGCATTACGTTGATGTGTTGTCGGGGTGAGTCGAGAAGGGGCTTGATAGCTCATGAGTAAAGCATTTTAGTGAGTTGTGTAATGACAGGTAACGCCAGTTCTTGTGTATCGATATTAACACTATAATCGCGTAGTTGAGTGACTTCCAGTCCGGAATAACCACATGGATTGATGGCCTTGAATGGACTCAAGTCCATGGCATTATTCAGACTAAGTCCATGATAGCAACAGCCTTTTTTAATTCTAAGACCGACAGCGCCAATTTTTTTTTCATTAACATAAACGCCGGGCGCTTCTTTTTTTGCAGCGGCTTGAATGCCATACTGGGCCAGTGTGACGATCATGGCATTTTCAAGAATGCTGACCAATTGCCGTGGGCTTTTTTGTAGTCGTTTAATATCCAGCAGAATATACAGCACTAATTGTCCTGGTCCATGGTAAGTCACTTGACCGCCTCGGTCAGTTTCTATAACAGGGATGTCTTTAGTGTTCAATAAATGTTCTTTGCGTCCATTTAAGCCCAGTGTAAATACCGGCGAATGCTCCACTTGCCAGATTTCATCTCGTGTATTTTGATCCCGTGACAAGGTGAAATCCTGCATAGCCTGCCAGGTTGGTAGATAGTCTTGAAAGCCGAGATTTTTTATGCGTGTCGGCATTGGTTATAAGGTCATGACGATATCAGAATCATCGTTCAGGCGTTGATAAATTTTATCCAGCTGTTGTTTGCTGGTTGCGGTAATTTTTACGGTGACCGATGTGTATTTGCCGCCTTTACTGGTATTGGTCGTTACGGCGCCTTCTTTAATATCATCGACATGCTGACGAATAATAGAGACCACTTTGACGTCGAAGTTTTCGCCACTTTTGCCCATCGCCTTGACTGGAAATTCACATGGAAAGGTCAGCGTTGATTCGTGCTGCTCGTTGTCTTTGCTGTGTTCTGTCATGAAACGTTTTGTTTATACTGTTGGAAAAATTGATTCATACGTTGCCAAACCGGGCCGGGTTTTCCATGACCAACGCGTTGTCCATCTAATTCAACGACGGGGACAATTTCCCGGGTCGAACTGGTTAACCAAATTTCACTCGCGTGTTTGAGTTCGGTTAAGGAAATAAGCCCTTCCTGATATGGGATTTGATTTTGCTGGGCGAGTTCAATAATGACCTCACGCGTAATGCCGGGTAAAATCTCGCCGCTGGTTTCGGGCGTTTTCAGCACGCCGTCAATGACGGCAAAGATATTGCTGGCAGCGCCTTCTGTGACAGTATTATTTTTGACCAGAATCGCTTCCGCCGCGTTTTGTTCAACGGCTTGTTGTCGGAGCAGAATATTGGCCAGCAAGGTCGTTGCTTTGACATGGCATAAATCCCAGCGGCTATCATCTAAGGTTATCGCTTTAACGCCGGTTTCGCGTTCGCTGAATGGCTTAATATCTGAGCACATCGCGAAAACGGTCGGCTCGGCATGTTCAGGAAAGGCGTGATCCCGTGTTGGCGCAACACCGCGGGTAATCTGTAAATAAATATATTGGTCGCGGTCGGTTGCCAGTAATGGCTCTAACACAGTTCGCCATTGTTCCGCTGTTTTATGCAGCACCAAGCGAATATTGTCAAGACTGTTGTTCAAGCGGCGTAAGTGATCATCGAAGCGGAACAAATGGCCATGATAGACCGGAATGACTTCATAAACGCCATCACCGAATAGAAACCCTCTGTCCAGCACCGACACCTTAGCGTCTGCCAGTGGTAAGTATTCGCCGTTCAAATAAACTGTTTTATTCATTTTCGATCCAGTAATAACAGGGCTTCGTCGTAAATACGCTGGAATAAACTGCCTTTTTTGATGTTATTCAATGCAATCAGTGGCTTGCTGTCAATTTGTTCATCAAGAAGCATGACGCGGAGCAGACCTTTTTCGTCGCCTGTTTTGACCGGCGCAATGATGCGTTTGTCAACAACGGTTTCGGCTTTTAAATCTTGTGCATTGCGCCTTGGTACGGTGACATACAAATCCTCAGCTAATCCCAAGCCGAGTAATTTTTGGTCGCCTTTATAAACACGGGTTTCTATAATCGGCGTTTGTCCATCGTAGAGTTTGCGCGTTTCAAAGAAGCGGAAGCCATAATTTAACAGGGCCTGGCTCTCTGTCGCGCGTGCGTTTTCGCTTTTTGTCCCCATTACCACCGAAATCAATCGCATATCACCGCGTTTTGCCGAAGCAACCAGGCAATAGCCCGCCTCTTCAGTGTGACCGGTTTTTAAACCATCAACTGATTTGTCTCGCCATAACAAGCGATTACGGTTGTGTTGAGTAATATTGTTGTAGGTGAACTCTTTTTGTGAATCCCATTTATAATATTCCGGGAATTCTTTGATAATCGCCTGCGCCAGAATCGCCAGGTCATGGGCTGTGGTGTAATGCCCTTCTTCGGGAAGGCCGGTACTGTTTTTAAATTGCGTGTTCAACATCTTCAAGCGTTCAGCATTCTGATTCATCAGCGCGGCAAAGGTCGATTCATTGCCGGCGACATGCTCGGCCAAGGCTACGCTGGCATCATTACCCGATTGAATCATGACACCTTTCAGTAAATCTTCCACCGATACTTGTTTGCCGACTTCTATGAACATGCGGGAGCCTGGCATTTTCCATGCTTTTTTACTGACGGTCACCTTTTCATTCAGGCTTAAATGACCACTGGCCAGTTCTTTGAAAACCACATAGACGGTCATTAGTTTAGTCAGGCTGGCAGGCGGGAGTGGTTTGTCAGGATTTTTTTCCGCCAGGATTTTGCCGCTGTTAAAGTCCATCAGAATATAACTGCTCGCCGCAATATTCGGTGCCGGAGGAATCAAAATAGTTGCTGCCTGTGCCCATTGAAGGCAGAACAGCAACACTAAAAACACCGGAATGTTATGTTTGAATTTTAAATACGTTTTCATGGATGATGAATGGTATATCAGGAAGGTCAATTGTATCACGCTGTCTTCAGCTTTAATCAGTCGTTATTAAACGGATGTCTTTAATACCCAGATCGGCGAGTTTTTCACTCATTTGTTGTATTTGTTGCTCTGAGGTCAATGGCCCAACCAGGATCTTGTAAAAAATACCCCGTGGACTTTTTGCGACTTTTAATGCCGATTGCGTTTCTGGAATTTGTGCCACTCTCTGTTGTAAGCGGTGCGCATTGAATTTATCTTTAAAAGCGCCGATTTGTAAATACAGCCCGGTTTTTGCTGCTTTAGAGGTGGGTATGGGCTTTGTCGTTTGTTTTATGCTATTTTGCCCAGCTTCTATCGCTTCGATTTCAACATAGCCGGTGCCGGTCTTGACGATTCCCAGTTTAGTTGCCGCTGCATAGGATAAATCGATAATTCTGCTGCTATGGAACGGGCCACGGTCATTTATTCTGACGACGACACTGCGCTGATTGTTCAGGTTGGTCACGCGGACATAAGATGGAATCGGCAGGGTTTTATGGGCGGCTGTCATTGCATACATATTATAGGTTTCACCATTGGCCGTTTTGCGGCCGTGAAATTTTGTGCCATACCAGGAAGCGACACCGCGCTGACGAAAGCCTGTACTGTGTTTTAAAGTGACATAGCGTTTACCCAATACCTCATAGCTCTCCGGGTTACCGGCGCGGGTGCGAGGTTCGTGACGGGGTACAGCATCAGGAATTCCGGCAATATTCACGGGTGACTGTTCGGGCGCACCATCTGGTGTGCTGGAACAGCCTGGTAACAGTAAGACCGTTACGATTGAGGCGAGAATAGATGGTTTTTTTAACTGAATTTTCATGGTTTTAACGCTTGATGACGTGTTTTGATAGCCTGGCTTAATTGATAAACCGCCATGGCATACAACGGACTATGGTTATAACGGGTGATGACATAGAAATTATTCAGTCCAACCCATAGGTTTTGTCCTTCCGCTTGCTCAAAGCGCAATAATTTCAGCGCTGTATTTTCGTTTAGATGATCGGGGGCATAGATATCGAGTCTGCGTAAATCGGCAAGCGTCTGTTCTGGCTTCAAGCCGGAAGTTATGCCTTGCTTCCACAACTCACCTTCTGCCACGACCGGAAAAACGATCGGCTGGTCTTTTTGCCAATGATGACGGGCGAAATAATTCGCAATACTGACAATCACATCGGCTGGATTGTTCCAGATATCGTGTTTGCCATCGTGTTCAAAATCAGCGGCATAACTTAAATAACTGCTTGGCATAAATTGCGGCATTCCCATGGCTCCGGCGTAAGAGCCTTTCGGTTGCAAGGGGTCGAGTTGCTCTTTTTGTGTCAGCAACAGAAAATTCTCCAGTTCGCCCAGAAAAAAATGACTGCGTTTAGGATAGGCAAAGGCTAACGTCGCTAAGGCGTCAATGACCCGATAATTGCCGGTTCGTTGCCCATACAAAGTTTCTACACCGATAATGGCGGTAATGATTTCCGGCGGTACGCCATATTGCTGTTCGGCGGCCTGTAGAATATCCGCATGCGTTTGCCAAAATTTAACACCACCATCAATGCGAGATGATTGTAGAAAAATCTTGCGATATTTGTACCATGGCATGCCTTCTGCCGGCCTTGCCATGGTGTCAAGGATGTTTTGTTTGATTTCGACACGTTTGAACAAGGACTCCAGTGCAGGGCGCTCAAATTGATGTACTTTAACCATTTTGTCAATAAACGCATTCAGTTGCTTGGAGGGTGGTACTTCCGCCTGAGCGATCGCGGTGACGATATTTAAACAAAGGATAAGCCAGAATTCTATTTTCATCATGAGGGGTTAGGTTGGTAAAAATTTTCGATGGGTATGAATCGACATAAGAATGCCAAATCCAGCCATCAATGTCACCATTGATGTACCACCATAACTGATCAGCGGTAAGGGGACGCCGACAACCGGTAAAATACCGATGACCATGCCAATATTGACAAAGACATAAACAAAAAACGTAACGGTTAAGCTTCCAGCCAATAAGCGGGAATAGGTGTCTTGAGCCGCGGCTGCAATATACAAACAACGGCCGATAATCAGAAGATAGAGGAGTAATAATCCAACGCAGCCGAATAACCCGAATTCTTCGGCAAAAACAGCGAAAATAAAATCAGTTGAGCTTTCGGGTAAAAAGTCCAGTTTAGCCTGTGTGCTACCTAGCCAACCTTTTCCATCAATACCGCCTGAGCCGATTGCAATTTTAGACTGGATAATATGGTAGCCTCGCCCCATCGGGTCGGCTTCCGGGTTCAGAAAGGTCAGGACGCGAGCGCGTTGATATTCACGCATAAAATGCCAGAGTACGGGCGTCAATGCGGTCAGTACGCCAATAATGCTGATCATAAAACGCCAGGACAGGCCGGCAAAAAACAATACTGCTGCACCGGAGCTGGCGACGAGCAGGGATGTCCCCAGGTCAGGTTGCTTGGCGATCAATAACGTCGGTATTAAAATCAACAGGCCGGCAATCAATAACTGGCGTTTGTTAGGCGGCAGTGGCGTGTCGGACAAGTACCAGGCAATCATCATCGGCATGGTGATTTTAATCATCTCGGAAGGTTGAAATCGCATAAATCCAAGGTTTAGCCAGCGTTGTGCACCCTTTCCGACCATTCCGATAACCAGCACGGCAATCAATAGCGCAACGCCTATACTGAATAATGTGACGGAAACACGTTTGAACTGTTGCGGATCAACATGTGCTAATACGACCATGACAGTAAATGCAAGGCCCATTCTAACCATTTGTCGGTATAAAATCGCCATATTTTGTCCGCTGGCGCTGTATAGCACCACCAAGCTCAGCAGACTAATCAGCACCAGTCCGATCATCAGCGGAATATCGATATGCAGTTTACGCAATACCTTGCCTAATAATGAGGGAGGCTGAAATTGTTCGTTACGGGTTTCAGTCTTCATGTGCTTTTGTTTGCTCGCTTAAATACTGGCGGATAATCTTACTGGCAATCGGGGCGGAAACCGAGCCGCCATGTCCGCCATTTTCGACCACGACGGCCACTGCAATTTTAGGGTCATTGACCGGTGCAAAGGCAATAAACAAGGCATGATCTCTCAATTTCTTATCGACATCTTCGGCATTATATTTTTCTTCCTGTTTGACAGTGAAGACCTGTGCCGTTCCTGTCTTTCCAGCAATTTGATAGTCAATACCTTTGGCTAGGCGTCTCGCTGTGCCTCTGGCACCATGCACGACATGCGTCATGGCTTGAATAATATTGTTCAGATTTTTAGGGTTTAATGGAATCTGTGTCGTTTTTTGTTGATGTTTTTGAATCGTGCCATCAACGGTTGTAATGGATTTAGCCAGGTAAGGGGTAACAACCCGGCCGCGGTTTGCCAATGTCGCTGTCGCACGTGCTAATTGTAATGGTGTGGCTTGCATAAAACCTTGACCAATACCAACGATTAAGGTTTCACCCGGATACCAGGGTTGTCGTTTGCGGCGGCGTTTCCATTCCCGAGAGGGCAGCAGCCCTGAGCGTTCGCCGACCAGGTCGATGCCTGTTTTTTGGCCAAAACCAAAGCGCGATAAAAATTCATGTATCCGGTCTATGCCTAAAGCCATGGCAAGGTCATAGAAATAGACATCACAGGATTGCGTAATGGCGATATCCATATCAACCCAGCCATGTCCCCACGATTTCCAGTCACGGTAACGATGGTTGACGTTGGGTAATTTATAATAACCGGGACAAAACAGTTTGTGCCGGAAATCGGTGACGTGATATTCCAATCCTGCCAATCCGATAAATGGTTTTATCGTTGAGCCAGGCGGGTATTGGCCGCGCAAAACGCGGTCAAATAAGGGCTGGTCATCAGATTGTTTGAGTGCTTTGTAGGCTTTTCGACTGATGCCATAAACAAATGGATTCGGATCAAAGCCCGGACGACTGGCCAGCACCAGCACATCGCCGCTGGGGATTTCGATGGCGACAGCGGCGCCAGTATGAGATTCCAGGGCATCATAAGCCGTTTTTTGCAGATCAATATCCAGGGTCAACGATAAATCAGCACCGGGTATCGGGTCAATTGCCGAGATTGATTTCACCTCGCGTCCTTGCGCATTGGTTTCAATTTCGGCATAACCGGTTTTGCCATGCAATTGCGTTTCATAATATTTTTCGATACCCGTTTTGCCGACATGATGGGTACCCTGGTATTCCGCTACCGGCAGCGACTTGAGTTCTTTCTCGTTAATGCGGCCAACATAACCTATGACATGCGAAGTTAATTCAGCGTAAGGGTAATGGCGTACCAGACGGGCATGAATATCCACGCCGGGAAAAAACGGTCTGACGGTGGCAAAACGTGCGACTTCTTCATCGCTCATACGTAGCAACAACGGCACACTGCTGAAGGGTTTTCTGCGCTTGCGTAAGGTGTGGAAACGGTCCAGATTTTCAGGGCTGATAGCTAATAGTTTTTGCAGTCGCGCCAAGGTGTCATCGAGATTTTTGACTTGTTCTGGAATCAGTTCGAGACTGTAAGATGGAATGTTTTCGGCCAAAATGCGGCCTTTACGGTCATAGATAATGCCGCGTGTAGGTGGCAAGGGTACGACTTTAATCCGGTTATCTTTCGCCAGCGTGGCATAGTGCTCATGGCCGACAACCTGCAAATAAATCAGCCGGACAATCAGACCTAGCGTAAGCAAGAGGATAAAACCGAATATAGCGATCACACGCGTCAAGAAAATTCGGTTTTCCTGTAACGGATCTTTAACCGAATAACGCTTATACATTTTGCATTACCCTCTGATACGAATACTGCGCAACAGGATAAAAACTACCGGCCAAAACAAGGCGCCGCTGAAAACTGGCCACCAAAAGTGTAAAGACAGGGCCGATTTTCCCTGCAGTGTTTCGAGCCAGTACGTCAATAGATAAGCTAAAAGCAAACAAAAAAACACAAATATGCTTTGTTGCGGTATCGGATAATGACGGATACGTTTATGTAGGCGCACCACAACGTAGCAGACTATGGCATAAATTAAGGCATTTTGACCCAGCAATCGCCCCGTTAACACGTCAACCAGCAGGCCAATAATCCAGGCACTGAATACGCCAGTACGCTCAGGCGTGGCTAAACTCCAATAAATCAAAACCAGCAGCACCCAGTCAGGGTTGATATCAGCCAGAACAGGCGGCAATGGCGCAATACGTGCTGCCATTGCCAGAATAAGGGTAAAAATGTAGGACAGTGGTACAGCGTTATTTGTCATCGTTTCCGTCCTGTTCATGCTCAGCAGGTTTTTCATCAGTGAGCGCTACTGGGGTTGAATGGCTCCAGACAATCAGTACTTCGCGGATTTTATCCAGTTTTGCTGTCGGCGTGGCATGAATCAAGGCAAAAGGCTTATTCGGTTGCGCTGAAAATTTGTCAACGAAAGCGACAGGGTAACCTTGCGGGAAGACGCCACCCAGTCCGGATGTGACCAATAGATCACCGGGCTGAATATCGGCATTATTGGGTAAAAATGGTAAGTTGAGTCGGTTCATCCGGCCACTCCCAATAGCGATCGTGCGCAAACCATTGCGGTTAACCTGAACCGGGATGGCATGATCAGGATCGGTAATCAACATGATTTCCGACTCATTGGGTAACGCGCGAATCACTTGACCGACGACGCCATGTGCATCCAGAACCGGTTGTTTGGCATGTACGCCGAAACGGCTGCCTTTATTGACGATAATTAAATGTTCATAAGGTATCAGCTTGACGGACAGGAGTTCGGCAATCAACACCTGTTCGCCAATTTTGAACGAATTTTCCAGCAGCGCACGCAAACGAATGTTTTCTTTCTCCAAGGCGGCAAGCTTCAGCAATTTGACGTCATTGATCAATTGTTGTCGCTTTAAGGATTCGTTTTCCGTTTTTAATTTGCGGTAGGACATCATCGAGGTGTTAAAAAAACGATAAATATCCTCTGGCAGGTTGACCAGTAACTGTACAGGATAGACAACATAAGCCAGCGCTGAACGTAAAGGCTGCAGTTTATCGGTTTTATAATCTGTAACCAGCAAGGTGACAGATAATATCAAAACCACCAGCAGCCGTGTATTGAGCACAGGTCCTGAGGCAAATAAAAGCTTAATGGTAATAACCCTCTAGAATGACGCAGTGGCTATAAATGATGGTAGTCAAGCAGACTGAAATTTTAGTGTATTGTAATAGGTTGTAGGATACGTTTTTCTATCGCTTACGGCAACGGCTCTTGCGTTGTCTTTTGTTCTGCATCCATGCCGTCTTACCCATCCTGCGAAACAACATATTCGACGTATTATTTATTATTCCAACGAAAAGGCAGAAACGCCTTTTTGATCCAGCATTTCCAGAACCATGCCTCCGCCACGGGCGACACAGGTCAAGGGATCGTCGGCGATGTAAACCGGCAGGCCGGTTTCTTCGGCAATCAGTCGGTCGATGTCTTTCAATAAGGCCCCACCACCGGTCAATACAATGCCGCGGCTAGCGACATCGGCGCCAAGCTCGGGTGGTGTCTGCTCCAGGGCGACTTTCACTGAGCCGACAATGCCCGATAACGGTTCTTGCAAGGCTTCCAGAATTTCATTGCTGTTTAATGAGAAGCTTCTGGGGACGCCTTCAGCCAGATTTCGCCCGGTCACCTGAATTTCTTTGACTTCTGTGCCGGGATAGGCAGCACCAACTTCGTGTTTTATTTGTTCCGCCGTCGCTTCGCCGATTAAAGTGCCATAATTGCGGCGGACATAATTGATAATAGCTTCGTCAAAACGGTCGCCACCGATACGGACAGAGGCGGAATACACTATGCCATTGAGCGAAATGACCGCAACTTCAGATGTGCCGCCGCCAATATCGAGCACCATGGAACCATGCGCCTCATCGACCGGTAAACCCGCACCGACTGCAGCGGACATGGGCTCTTCAATCAAATAGACTTCGCGGGCACCTGCCATCGCCGCCGATTCTCGAATTGCGCGGCGTTCTACCTGGGTTGAACCGCAGGGCACGCAAATCAGAATTCTGGGGCTGGGTCTGAGTAATTTATTTTCATGGACTTTTTCGATAAAAAAACGCAGCATCCGCTCTGTTACGGCAAAATCTGCAATGACGCCATCTTTTAACGGCCGGATTGCGGTAATATTACCCGGGGTACGGCCCAGCATATCTTTGGCGTCGGCGCCGACGGCGGCAATGGTTTTAGCACCGCGCACCCGGTCTTCCTTGATGGCGACGACCGAAGGCTCATTCAGAACAATTCCTTGGCCCGGTACATAAATCAGCGTATTGGCTGTTCCCAAATCAATCGATAAATCATTAGAAAAAAGGCCGCGAATTCGTTTGAACATCTTTTCCTGTATCCTTAGCACGCATAAAATTGTATTACTTTAACAATCAGTAGGTATTAGAGCAAGATATAAAGTATCATATTCATTCATTTTATTACGGAGTTCTTAAAATGTCTTTAACAGCGGATGATGTTAAAAAAATTGCGCATTTGGCGCGTTTGGGTATCGATCAGCAAAATATCGATAATTACACACAAGATTTATCGCGCATGCTGGATTTAATGACGCAAATGAATGATTTAAATACGGATGATGTTGCACCGATGGCACATCCTTTAGACCAGCAGCAACGGCTACGTCCCGATGAGGTGACAGAATCTGATCAGCGGGAAAAATTTCAAAGGATTGCGCCTCAAGTAGAAAATGGCCTTTATCTGGTTCCAAAAGTAATCGACTGATGATCTGATCATGCATAACAAAACTCTTATCGAATTGGCGGCTGGATTACGCAGTCGCAGCTATAGCAGCGTCGAATTGACGCAACATTTCTTAAGCCGGATTCAACAGCATCAAGATTTAAATGCGTTTATTACGGTCAGCGAAGATATCGCGTTACAGCAGGCCGAACAGGCCGATAAAAAGCTGGCCAACGATGATGGCGGATTGTTGACCGGGATTCCACTGGCGCAAAAGGATATTTTTTGCACCGATGGGGTAAAAACCACCTGTGGTTCCAAAATGCTGGATAATTTTATCGCGCCTTACAATGCAACGGTGGTGGAAAAATTCAACGATGCCGGTGCTGTGATGCTGGGAAAGCTGAATATGGATGAGTTCGCGATGGGCTCGTCAAACGAAACCAGTTTTTATGGCGCAAGTAAAAATCCATGGAACAGTGATACCGTGCCCGGTGGCTCTTCTGGCGGCAGCGCGGCGGCAATAGCGGCACGCTTAACCCCGGCGGCAACCGGCACCGATACCGGCGGCTCGATTCGTCAACCGGCGGCATTGTGCGGCATTACCGGGCTGAAGCCAACTTACGGCAGGGTTTCGCGTTATGGCATGATTGCCTATGCCTCGAGTCTGGATCAGGGCGGCCCGATGGCGCGTTCTGCCGCCGATGCGGCCCAGCTACTGCAAGTGATGGCCGGATTTGATACGAAAGACTCGACCAGTGTTGATCATCCGGTTCCTGATTATTCGGCTGATTTAAATCAACCGTTACAAGGTCTTAAAATCGGCTTGCCGGAACAATTTTTCAGTGACGACCTGGATCAGGCGATTGCCAGCGTTATTCAGGCCGTTATTGATGAATACACGAAATCAGGCGCACAAATCAAATCGGTTTCCATGCCGCATCTTGACTATGCGATTCCGGCCTATTATGTGATTGCTTCGGCAGAATGCTCCTCTAATTTATCCCGTTATGACGGTGTGCGTTTCGGTTATCGCTGTCAGAATCCGCAAGACTTGGAGGATATGTATACGCGCTCACGCGGCGAAGCCTTCGGTGCGGAAGTTAAACGTCGTATTTTAATGGGAACCTATGCCCTGTCAGCCGGATATTATGATGCCTATTATCTGAAGGCGCAGAAAGTTCGCCGCCTGATCAGTAATGACTTCAAACAGGCTTTATCTGAAGTCGATGTTCTGATGGGGCCGGTTTCACCTACGACGGCATTCAAGCTGGGTGAAAAAACCGGTGATCCGATTCAAATGTATTTATCTGATATCTATACAATCGCTATCAATTTAGCGGGGCTTCCGGCGATGTCAATTCCAGCAGGATTTGTCAATGAGATGCCGGTAGGGCTACAAATCATCGGCAACTACTTTGAAGAAGCAAAGCTGTTGCAAACAGCCCATCAATATCAGATGGTGACAGACTGGCATCAACGCACGCCTCACGGTTTTGAATAAGGAGTCATTTATGGAATGGGAAGTAGTTATTGGTCTTGAGATCCATGCTCAGCTGGCCACAAAATCCAAAATTTTCTCGGGCGCCTCAACCGCTTATGGTGCGCAGCCGAACACCCAGGCTTGCGCGGTAGACCTTGGCCTGCCGGGGGTTTTGCCGGTATTAAATCAGGAAGCGGTGCGTATGGCGGTCAAATTTGGTTTGGCGATTGAGGCTGAAATTACGCATTATTCAGTGTTTGCGCGTAAAAATTATTTTTACCCTGATCTGCCTAAAGGCTATCAAATCAGTCAGTTTGAATTACCGATCGTCGGGCCGGGACATATTGACATCGATGTCGATGGCAATACCAAACGCATTGGTGTGACCCGGGCGCATCTGGAGGAGGATGCCGGCAAATCATTACATGCGGATTTTCAAGGATTGACGGGGATCGATTTAAATCGGGCCGGCACGCCATTGCTGGAAATCGTCTCAGAGCCGGATATGCGTTCGGCCAAGGAAGCTGTGGCCTATATGCGTAAATTACATGAGTTAGTGCGTTATCTGGAAATTTGCGATGGCAATATGCAGGAAGGTTCATTTCGTTGTGATGCCAACGTTTCCGTGCGGCCTAAAGGACAGCAGGAATTTGGAACCCGTACTGAACTGAAAAACATCAATTCCTTTCGGTTTGTCGAGCGCGCTATCAATCATGAAGTCGAGCGACAGATTGATGTGATTGAAAACGGCGGTACCATCATTCAGGAAACCCGCCTGTACGATGCTGATGCCGATGAAACCCGATCCATGCGCACGAAGGAAGAGGCCAACGATTATCGTTATTTTCCTGATCCCGATTTATTGCCGATTTATATCGAAGACAGCTTGAAAGCGCAGCTTAAAAGCGAGCTACCGGAATTGCCTGCCGCTAAAAAAGAACGCTTTATGTCACAATTTGGACTGGATCAGGAAACCGCGGGTATTTTGACATCAACGCGGGAATTGGCGCAGTTCTTTGAGCTGACCGTTGAGGCATCCGATAATGTGGTTAAACTTGCGGCCAACTGGATCAGTGGCGACTTGATTGGTGCCTTGAATAAACAAAGTCTTGAAATTACCGAGAGTCCGATTGATCCTGTGCGATTAGGCGGTCTGATTAAGCGTATCAGCGACAATACGATTTCCGGTAAAATCGCCAAGCAGGTTTTTGAGGCCATGTGGCACGGTCAGGACAGTGCGGATGACATTATCGAAGCGCAAGGCCTGAAACAGATTACTGACACGGGCGCAATAGAGGCGATTATCGATACGATTATTGCCAATAACCCGAAACAAGTGGAGCAATATTTGGGTGGCAAAGAAAAAGTGTTTGGTTTTTTTGTGGGGCAGGTGATGAAGGAAACACAAGGCAAAGCCAGTCCGGCTGAAGTCAATAAAATGTTAAAACAGAAACTCAAGAAATGACCCTTTCGCCCGGCTAATGTTTAGTAGCGTTAAACTATCCGGGCGCAATAGCGTTGACATGTTTTT
>Ga0114934_10001505_pt1 | contig 15151 bp, 15 predicted proteins | sample 4SBtaG_2_FD_99695 | JGI IMG/M metagenome (GOLD analysis project Ga0114934, IMG submission 99695) | Deep subsurface microbial communities from Kolumbo volcano to uncover new lineages of life (NeLLi) - 4SBTROV10_white metaG | ecosystem: Environmental > Aquatic > Marine > Volcanic ... | reverse complement strand
TATATCTATCGCAATTGACTTCCTTAAGTCGGTCGGGTGAATGAATGCTATGGCGCCCGTTGCGCCGGGATCAATTCCCACGTGCACAGTACCCTCCGTTATCACGCACATCCGCCCACTGTCCCACAACTCCTTGACAAAGTCCTTCAGCTGGTCCGCCCCTTCTTTTTCCTTCATATCACTCTTTGTCCTCTCTTCCTTCCTCTCAAGGGCTGACGACGCGGCCCAGGTTCCTTCTTCTGCTTCTCAGGTGGAACCGGGACTTCAACCTCCTCAGCCACTTCCTGTGAGTTATCCGGTGGATGGAAATTCGGGGACGGTGGTAATTTCGTCGGTTCAATATCCCGAACTTTCTCTCTGGCTCCTTCTTTTAGCGGCTGCCGAGGAACGTCCTTTAACTCCGGCACTGCCACGGCATCTTCAATTTCACGCTCCTCAATCACGTCACTCAAACTTTCAACGCTCAGACCATCGCGAAAAGCCTCCATTAGGAGATGCGAACAATATGCGTCATGAACCGCCTGGTGATAACGATGATCATCACCCAACTTGTCCAATAAACCATAATGCTCAAGGCATAATTTCAACTTCCAACGCAGTCCACGCACCCGTAAGCCTATGACCCTATCAAAGTAATCTCGCATAGAGTCCGACTGCTGCGGAAAACACTTCCACCGAAAGTGGGAGTGCGACGGATCCATAGATTCAAACAAACTCGTCGCTTTAAAAATGGCTCCGGTGTCCCACAGTTGATTGTCCCCTATGACAAACGATCTGTCCAAATAGCGATTAAACACACCCCTCAACATACGCTCCTCAGCCGTACGACCATTGTGGGCCACATACGGAAGATTACGTTTGTTCCACGTGCTGAAAAACTTCTGATAAAACTTTAACGCCTTGAAAGGAGCTATCCCTTCTTTTTGCATGACGTCCCAAGTTATTCTCCAATCAGAACCCATAATGGACTGGATGTTATTCAACTTGTGCCGAAGAAGTTCATGGTCCACGCCAGGATGAGAAGACCAGTCCAGGACAACATTCAAACGATCCACAACCTTACGGTCCTGAATCATGACGTGCCCAATCTCCATCACAAAATCTGCACGCTCATCTCCGCCCGTGTATTCCGTATCGAGACAAAGATAAGTATCAGGAAATGTATGATCATAGTTAGCCGTAAAGGCCGAGTCCCACTCATTTATTATCATATAGCTCGCTCCTTCGAGCATTTCGTACTACGCCTTACCTCTTAAAGAGTTAACGGCGACCTTGAAGTTATCCCAAAATGCATTCAAACGCCTTTTCCACCGGGGAGTACGCATCAGTGCAATACAATTATCCCCTGTGGCTATCAGTTCGGGAACCGTGTGAGCGGGACCACCATCATCGAAAGTGGCTTCCCGTACCCCTTTGAAGTGAATACCCGCAATCACCGTACCCATCAACGACAGCACCGCCATTTGCGCCAAGGGTTTACACTCAAACCACCCGGAATCTTTCAAAGCACCCATCATTGTGGTTTCCTTGCTCTCCACGGAAAGCCCCACATACTTGCAGTAGGCACCACACGCATCCCCCAAGTCGTCCATAGTGATTCCGTTGGCCTTCAAGTGCTTGTCCAGCTCAGGCCACGTTCCGTCCTCAATACGATCAGCCACCAATTCCATCACCTGTTTGAAATTGTGGGCAACATCACGCGAAGGATTATATAAACGGGGGTCTCCTTCGCTCATCCTGGCCTGTAGTGTCATTTAACCTTCTCCTCTTCTACGCTTCCTGTCTGTGCAATTCACACAGAACGTACTAGTGGAATCCTGAGAATCAAAATAAGCGTTCGTCTCACAGAGCTGGCATAGATCAATAACGAACGTCTTGGTGTGACAAGCCATCTCACATTCGTCCCTTCCGTAGTGACAACTGTGACATGAGTTCATGTTAGAAAAACCCTTAGGGCAACGATACGGTTCCTCAATGCGAGCTCGCCGCCTTATCAACTCACGGTTATAGCTGCTAATACTGGATGTAAAATGGATCTCCTGAAAACCAGGACCATCCTCACACCGCTCAGGATCAATTAGAGCCAAAAACCGAAGACCCGACAACTGCCGAGCATTCTCGAATAAGTATTTAGGGGAACGACGAGAACGTCCCCCCACGCTACGAGAGAACATGAAACCATTGCCCCGCTCATCGCGGTGCTTGGCCAGGTAAAACACCTTCTTAGGTGACCAATGCTGGTGAATGCGGGAGGGACAAGATAGTCCCGCCAATATCTGACCAGTAAGCCTGTACGCCGTATTACCCAGGCGGTTGTCTGAACGTACACTCAAAATCTGGATTGGCACCCACTCAAGATGCGGCTGCTCACCCCACGGATGAACGGGATTCCCTTCCCGCAACGAGCTTAGATTAGCCGACAATCGCCAAAAACAATCAAACAATTCTTTCGGCGTAGGGGCAGACCCAACAAACTCAAACAAAGACTGCGCGACCGGACCTAACTTACATCCGGCAGGTAAGCGCTCATGCACATCCTTCGCGAAACCAGCAAAAGTTGCTCCCGCCAACTCAACCCCGGCATACTCCGGAGCAAGATCTTTCATCAACCTGTCACGACGCTGAATTATGCCCTTAATGTTGTGACGAGGAATCACAGGGTCCTGCGTAGTGCTACTCGAACTCATCACTATCATCCGCAGGTTGTGGTTCTGGGTACTCCGTCTCAGGAGTCTCGTCATCCTCACCAGAATCATCATTAGTCAACATCGAGGCAAATTGCTTAGAGGTACTAGATATCATTCCCAATGCCAAGAGACACTGCTCTCCGTGAAAATCAGCAAGCATGGCACCAATAGCATTTTGTTCCGCTTCCGGTAGCTTCGACAAGTCAGACGCAGCATCCAATGCTTTCACGCCATCTACAGAGGCGTTGTAAGTTACTATGGGTAGATTTCCCTTCCCCCTGGAGAATGACCGCCAGGACGCAAGATGGCGCTTTGTCAGTTCCAATTCATCCTCAAGCGTCTGTATATATGTAGAGATTTGATCACTCATCAGCTTGATCCTTATTCGTTGCAGAAGTGGTAGTCATCTACGATGATCGGAGTTCCTTCTCCCACCCACGAACCCTGAATATTAAAAGAGAAGTACTCCATCGCCTCCTCGTGCGACATGCCGTCCTCACCGGACATCAGCACTTCAATAATTTTAGTCAAGGAGTATGCCACGAGAGCGTCATTGGTAAATTGCTGAGCAATCCCAATTATGGCCTCGTCCAATCCATCCATAAACATTGCTTCTTGGTCGTTGTTGTGAAAATACTCGTCAACCATCTGGCGATTCTCACAAACTGTATTTTCCTTCGGGTTATTCATTTGCTTCCTTCAATTGAAAGTCCTAGATAAACGCGGTAGCCATCATCAAATTCGTGTGCACTATCTCCAAACACCAAAAAAACGCGATCGGCCTTCCCGCCCCATGCGTCTAGTGCCTGCATACCACACTGAATACCTAAGCCCCACATAGCTGTGTCAAACTTGGTAGTCGTACGATACGCAAAAATAGGAATACGAATCTTGTCACCTTTTCGAGTGATAGACCATTCTATCTCCTCGCTCAGTAACGACGACTGCGCAGTGTGATACTCCCTTCCGATATCGAAGTCCATCAGGTAAATGGGCTGCTCACCCGAACCTATATGGCCTTCGACATCGATATACTTACTTATGAACTCCATCAAACTTGTAAACCTTTAAATCAAAATTGTGATGCTCATAGGACTGCGGCTTTTCACCGTGAAAGTGCCAGGGATAGATCTCTTCGGATGTCTTCTTACCTATGCCCCGTCGACCTTCCCGTCCCCCAACATTAACGTGTACAACGTTGTTTCGTGTTGTTCCCTTATAGCAGCACTTCGCATGGCATTGAGCTCCCTCTACAAAATTACCAATACTAGCCCCCTGCTGCCGACATAACTCTCCCAGAATTGAGTCGCCCCCGTTGTGATATACCTCAGGGAATGGGTAATCCCACCTTTCAATAAACTCAGTCCTAGCTGCCCACCACGCCCCGGTAGCAAACTCGAAACGGTGTCGCCGAGGTATTTCCTTCCCCGTATACCAAGGCTGTTCCGAAATACCGTGACCCTGATTACCTCGTGAAACAATGTAATGCCTCACACCCACCACGGTGTGAACCCGTAACTCCCTGTACACATTGTTCCACCAGTCGTCCGTAACACCATCAAAATAAGAGTCATCATCTAACCACATAATGAACTCGGAGTCGCCGAAGACGGCGGGCTCTTCTCGGAACATGCGACGCATCAACGGATACTTCCCCACATTCAAATTGTCCACTTCCTGGTACACGTAGACGGGACAGTGGTGCAACGTCCCCGACCACTTCATCACAACATTAAACGTTTCCGGAGACACTGCGTTCAGTCCTATCCGAACGTCTTTAATGTGTCCGTGAAAATGCTCTTTCAACGAGAACAACGTACGAGAAATCAACTCAGGATAATCACCGTACGTCACGATACAAACGGAAAACATGTGTAACCTTTTGGAAAAATCGGCAATGGGCTGGCGGCTAGTGCCAACCAGCCCATTGCCCAGGCGGAGAACGGAGGAGGACTCCACCAAAATTTCCTTTAAACCTTACTTCTTGGTCTTACGAGGACGTCCTCGTTTCTTCTTGCCATCAGCCTGGTTTCGGATTTTCGCTGCAATAGCCGTCCCAGTGATGTACTCTTCCTCAGCGTCCATGTCCGATGCAATAGTTACCGGTGCACCAGTATCCTTATTCACTTCTCGCTGAGTGTTTGAAATGACCTTCTCCACATGATCACGACCGTCGATCAGAAGGTCCACGTGCTTATTAATAGTGTTAACGAGATTGTTCATTAATTCAATGACGTCGTCCAACTTCTCAACAAAACCTTCATCGGCCTTGTCAGTCGGAATTTCCGTGAACAACTCGCTTGCCGCATCCGTGCACTCGTAGAGATAGTTATTCAGCTGCTGGCTCTGAGACTGAGTCTTCTGAACAAGCTGAAACACCGAACCAGGGACCTGGGGCTTTCGACCACCCGACCGCTTGTTCTTGGTGTCTGTCGAATTACCCTTAATTTCCTGGGCCAAAGCATTAGCTGACCAGCTATTCTTGCGTACCTGAGTCAACAGCGCTTTCCTGGTCTTTGCATTGGCAATACGACCCAGGTGTTTAAAGTGCTCAAACTCAAGCTGACTGCCATTCTTCAGGGGCTGCTTCAGCATCTCAAGGATACCACTTTTGTCATAAATGACTTCCCCATCGTCATCAACAGTCTTACAAAACGCAGCAGCGGTATTACGCCACTCATACAGGCGATTCGTGTTGTCCTGCCCCCAGAAAGCGGCAAGCTTAGTAACTTCCCCCTCGTTATCCTCGATAGATTCGTTATTCGTGATGCTATCAATCTGGCATCCAAGCTCCATCATCAAAAGCACACCAGCATTCCTGAAACGAGTGAGCTTCTCAGCGCCATCCGTGGCCAGTTGGGCAGTGATGGGATGCATCCCGTCCAACAATTTTTGCCGCTCAACTTCGCTAATTTTCGTCAATGATGTCGTCATTTGTTACTCCTAAATTCCACAATTTACGGGTTCGTAGGTATCCATGATATCCCGTCCCGAACATGATCCAAAAAAGCAGCGTAAGGCTGCACTAGTAGCGTAAAACCACCTTTCCCTTTGAAAAGATGACAGCTACTGTTATCTGCTGAGAACGTATCCCAGTCTCCGCTGTGTAGAATCAAACCTTCACGAAAACCTTTACGCGGAAAAACGAGACCGAGCGGACGCCTTCCATCTGGACTAGGCAACCGCATCAACTCATCTTCGTAAAACTTAATAAAAGGTAGATTTCGAAAAGACTTAAACCACATCGGGTGAATAGCTTTCTGATTCCGATGAAGAGTCATCACACCAGGAAGAGAACTACCCGACAAAAGAACTGGAAAGTTAGGGAACCTTTCATTGAATCCTTCAAAAGTGAGTTCCCCATTTCCACCCTTTCGCAGCTCCGTTAAAACTCTCCTCTCTAATTTCAGACGCTTTACTGTTGCTTCCACGCGAGCACTCTCCCATTTGAGAGCACGCATATCCGTATCGTCGTAATGAGCAACATCAAGCTTAGGGTTAAGCGGATTAAGAGGGTGTTGCGAGTTATTCATTCCTCACCCTCCGTAACGCGATATATCGAATCTCGGGAAATAGCTGCAACGCGTCGACATTCAATATATAGCCCCCGTGAGTTCAACAATGGGCGGAGTTCACGCATACGCCGTAAACCCTCTCGGGCCGGACGTCCGGGAGAGCCTGCTGCTTCCTCGATTTCGCTGGCATAATGCCACTCTCCATCACGCAGCAACACCCAAACCCGAGCTACAGCATCGTTAAAATCCTCCAAATCGTTTTCACTCAAATCAAAGCTCATGCCTTACCTCATTTTCTCTTGTTCCCCGCGAAATATAGTTTCATAGTCATCACCCAGTGACATGGTACGACGAACTTCAACTCCGAGTCCCTTTCGAAGAAGATTCATGACTTCCGGGTTCTGGTGGATCATTCCACCTACTTCCTGAAACGGCAGGAAATCACCCTTTTTCATGCCAAGCAAAGGAACACTAGCCAGGCACTCGATGTCAGCACTGGGAGATCTAACGTCCATGGACCATCCAAGATCCTTAAGACGCTGCTTTTCCGGACCCTTATGTGTTGTCATTATTTCATGCAACATGGTCACGGTACTCCAATTCCAGTCCCAGACGTGATACTGCTGAGGCTCACCTGCTTCATCAATCTCCGTCCACCAGATAAACCGGGACCGGACACGACGATTGGTAGGGGCCAAAGAGTTCTTTGCACACGTCAGACGGATACCAACTCCCTCAAATTGAGAATTGGCAATCCTTTTCGACCAGACAGACGTACGAATCTCATAAGTTTCCAAGAAGCTGACCAACTCACCACCAGGGGTGTACTCAGTCGTGCGACCTAGATCGTCCGTCTTCTCTTTGAGGTGGTTAACAAGTACAAGCGAAAAAGGCCAATAGTCCAGCTGCCCCTTCCACCCCGAAAGAAAATCACTGTTCTTAAGCGCTTCGATAGGGAAACCTCTATCGCCGTAGCCACGCTTAATGATTTTCTCCTGCCTCTCCTCACTACTGGCCGCCTTCAGACTATCAACACCAAAGACAACTGGAATAACCTTTCCAGGACCAGGATCAGCCTTAGTTCCCAGCATAGCCGCCTTGAACTGACTAACGTAAAACTCAAGGCGACGCTGCCAATCTTCCAAAGACTCGCACCTGTTGTAAATCACCGCCCGGTCATCATCACCGTACCGCATGACATTCGCACACAGCATCGGATTAAACTTGGATTCGGTGTCCAGGTGAACGCTTCGACCACCAAACTCATAGAACCAACGAAAAACTTCGTAGGCCAAAGTGGATTTACAGGTGCCCCACTTACCGGACAATTGAACTAAAGAAGAAAGAGGCCACACATCATTACCAGTGAGATATTCCAACGCCAAACACGGGAGAGGAATACCCACCACTACCTGCGCAAAGTCCTCGCTACTTCCGAATACGGAATCAGCATTGAACCTCTGACGAGCCGCCATTGCCATGCCGTCCATCATGTCATCGAGCGTCTGGTAGCGATTATCTGAGTTGAACTTGACGCTCAAGTCCTGCCGCTTCTTCTTACTAATTCGCATCTCCTTCGCAGGATATGCATAGTCCGGCGAAGACTCAGGGGCCGCCGCCGCTACCTCTCCTTGAGGTTCCTCTACGATTGGATCCTCCAACCCATCTAATTCTTTATCAAAATCAGACACTTCTTCTTTTTTCTTTGCCATATATCACCTAATGAACATAAAAAAACAGGGAGACCGCACGAATGCGGCCTCCCTGCCATAGTCGCACCGCACGCTTACTCACCCTTCGGAGGTCTCTTCTTCAACTTCCGAGCGGGGCTTTTGCGCTGGCTTTTATTCGCAGAAGCCAAAGCACTGTTGGCCTTGGTCATGCTGTCTTCCATAGAAGCCTCAATACCTTCTGCTTCTCCTTCGGGATCGAACTCATCCGACGCACCCTCATCCTCCTCGTTATACTCGCCGGAGAAAGCGGTCGCGAAATCATCGAACTCGTCGTCGTCGTCAGCAGTAGCCTCGATCTCACCACCCTCGAACTCTTCGTCCGGCGTGGTATCCAATGTTGCGTCAGTAGGGCTCGTTGAAACCAACGGACCATCACCACCGCCAACATCCTCGAAGGCATCGAACTCATCATCAAACTCGTCGTCTGATGCTGCTGGAGCCGACACATCCTCTTCCAGGTCAGACAGAGCCTGCTCCGCATCACCTTCAAAAGCCTCTTCCGGCATCGAAAAGCTTTTTCGATCCCGAATGATTGCCGCCACATCAGGAAAGTCCTGATACTCAGGGTGGCTTGCCCAGAAGAACTTGAGGATACTGCGGACTTCGTCGTCTGCAAAACCTCTAGCCACGAGAGAAGCTTCTTCTTCAATCGAGACCACGTTTAGCAGATTAACATCGTCCGTCTCAGAATCCTCCCAGCCAGGTTTATTCTTGTTAAGAATAAACTTCTCCACCTGCTCGGCAGTAAGACTAGCACGATACTTCCGGCCTTCTGCATCGGTATAGCCTGGGCTTACCTTACATTCATAACCTGAGAAGGCTTCCGGCTCAGGAATTACACCATTCCAAGTGGTGTGCTTAGTGTTCGGCGGCTGCCAAACTTTCGGGTTAAAGATAGTGAAGAAGACTCCGCCATCAATACTTCCCTCTGGGTTCTGAATACCGCACGGATCACCGTAAGTATAAAGACCAGCGGGATGAGCGTCGGAATCTCCGTCCCAGCCATCTTCCTTCAGCTGCTGACACATCTTGAGGATTTTATCCCCGCAAGATTTAGTCATCCACACAACCTGAAGATCGTCGTCGTCTCCCAAACCGTAAGGAACGCCATTGCGATCGACGATCTGCGGTTCCTTTTGCCCGGTATCAGGATTGTACTTATCGTACTTCAACTGGGATGTCGTAATATCTGGTCCCAGCTCATAGACGACGCAAACAGCGTAGTACAGAAGCTTCATCTCAGGAATTGCAGGAGTTTTACCTTTGAACAACTTCGTCCAAGCGGGATCCCACAACCCTTTGTCGCTAACAATACCTTCCTCGCAAGCATTTCTCATCGCCTGATAAGCAGCCGCATAGGGAAGGTTCCAAAACGGAACACCCTCTTTCCGAACGTCGTATGTCTCACGCCTGTACTTCAGGCCCTTCATCGACGGGGTGCTCTCCGAAGCGATAAAAGTGCACTGCTTAGAATTTTGCACCTTAAATCCGGCATTGTCAGTTGTGCATCCAATCCACGGACCCGTAGCACAGGGACCATAAAAAGACATGCCGCCAAGCTGGCCCGGCTGAGGGCCCAGACGTCCTGGCAGAACTGACGTCTTGTCTGTCTCGTCAACCTTACCCAAGATTTGGATAACAGACTTACCACCACTCCAACAGCGTCCCACTCGCTCTAAGCGAACATCATCAACAACGGGGTTGATGCAGTGGTTACCTGAGGGGGTCTTAGAGCCGCCAGAAGATCCATCTTCATTGAGGTCGTGGGTTTGCTCGTAAGCTTTCGACCGCGCTCTCGCCTTGATACCACTAGACAATTCTTTCTTCGCCATTTCGTTTCCTCTCATTTTCTAAATTAGTTCTCACCAAGCTCATTACTGAAGTTTTCTACTTCTGACACGATTCTGCTGAAGACTGTCTCTTCATCCAGGAGATGGCCGTTTCGCTCCAATTTAATCGTTACCCACTTGTGATAACGTGTGGTTTCTTTAACCAGCGAGCGATAATTGGCGGCTACCTTTTGCAGCAATTTGTGGTCAGATTCGTAAAAATCTTCATCACGGTCAGTGTACCACCGCTTTGCCTTTTTGGCTATGAGCTCAGTGCAATTTTTTACTGAAATATCCAAATGGATAATGAGGTCTGGGACAGGCTGTCCAAACACCTCGTAATCCACTTTATCCAGGTGTGCGGCCAACTCAGCCCGCTCCTCCTTGGGAACTTTGGCACAGCTGTACGCTACGTTACTAGGACACCACCGGTCACACAGGACGTAGTCCCGTATAGCAATGTTGGCCTCCAACTCTTCTCGGGTCTCAAACCGATCCACGGCAAACAACGTACTAGCAATTCGAATTGGAATATCCCCGAATTCACCATCGAGATATCGCCCAACCAAACCTCCGTGCACGGTATGCGCATATCGCGGAAAACTAAACTGCGCGACATCATGTCCTTTTGACTTTAAATACGCAGAAAGCCGGGTGGTTTGAGTACCCTTACCCGATCCGTCTACCCCCTCTATTACTATGAACACGAGCAGAATTCCTTATCAACAACATCGTTAGTTAAGTGTAGTTCACAACCATACCGTCCTTCACAAAAGTGCCAACGGGTAGACCTAGTGATTCGGCTTCTTCTTCAGATAACTTCTCCCCCCAATGAAGCATCATGTCAGCCTCAATACCTAGGTAATACGGATCTTTAGTAATAGCCTTTCCGTCTAAATCCGTAGGAAAAATAGGAACACAGTCACGCATTGCGAACGGTAAGACTTCCTCACAAACATACCGCACGTTCGCGTAGGGGACTTCCAGCAGTACCGCATCGTGAATCTGCAAGACAATCTTAAACAAGTCAGGATCTCCCGCATCTTCACGGAGTGCAGGCAAATGACCCATCACACGACTAACCGCACTGGCGATCATCGATTGGATAGGGAAATTCATAGCTTGCCTGCCGTTTGCGCCTTGCAGAGTACGATCACCCTCCGGAACCACAGGGAACCGACGGTAACGACCAAAGCAGCTTACCAACCATCCCTGGTGATGTCCCTGACCATCCGAGGTAGGTTCTCGGTTGGCCCGAGCCTGGCAATCGGCAAAGAAGGGACGAAGCCCCGGATACATCATAAATATCGTGTCGATGATTTTCTGCGCCTCATCGACAGTAATGTCTATACCCTGCTCTTTAGCCGCCATTGCAATGGCTTTAGCACCACGCCCGTAAGCAATGCCAAAAATCACACTCTTAGCTACAATCCGAAGATGTGACTTTTCAATAGCCGCCATTCCCGACTTGGTAGGTGCACAGTCCAAACCAAAGGACAACTTAGCCACGTTCGAATGGATGTCGTAGAACTCAGGGTGTTCCTCACCCAGCTGATTTCTCTTAGCATGCTCGATCATACGAGAATCGTTCGACATGATCGCCATACCAAACAGCTCGGCACCTATATAATCCGCTTCGATAAATACGTGCCCAGGAGAAGAACGCATGATACTGCGTAACTTCGTCTTATACCTATCACCGAGAAGACGCTTGTAATCATTATCCCGGCTTTTAGATATGTTTTGAAGATTAGGACGAGCAGAAGACCACCGACCAGTTTCCAAAGTCTGGTAGATGTGAGTTCTAACACGTCCATCATCGCACAAATGCCCGGCTAACCCTTCCTTGTAAATAAAGTTGCCGGAATCATCTCTGGTGAACTCACCATCCTCGTCTAACTGAGGCGGACGAAGTACCGTCTTCAGAACCTGATCAAGAAAGCGATAGTCCCGCAGCATGTTGATATAGTCAGATGCCGTTAGAGGACTATCCATTGCATAACGCACGTCGTACGCGTCCTGAGCCAACAAGGCGAGCGCCTGCTTACCAGTTGAAGGATTATGCTCGTCCTCTTTACCTCTGACTTTGATATCAGACCAAGTCTTGGGAGGTTTCGAGGTGTCGAACAAAGGCTCCAGGTTCAGACGTAGTGCGTCTCCAGGACTCACCCGGACTGGCTCACCGGTTTCCGTCTTTTTGCCATTCAGCTTCACGCCGTATAGAAACTCTTTGACGTGAATTAACGAACGAGGATTAAACTGAGGCCAACGAATAAGCTCACGGAGCTTCTCTACCTTCTCCTCACGAGCGGCTAGGAAAGCCTTCGTGAGTGATTCCACACGCCCCATATCCAAAATGACACCGGACTGGTGAATCTCCAAAACTGCCGGGGCAGCCATCTGAGATTCCCAAAAGGCTTCGCGACAATTATTTCCCTCGTAATCATGGTCTAACAAAACATCGAACGCGTAAAACAAACGAAGAGTCACATCAGCATCATAGATACCGTACGGAAGCAGAACATCGTCAGGACATTCCCCGTACCCCTCCAAGTCCTTATTGGAAAGGTTATGTTCCCGGCAGTAATCGGTTCTCCAGTCACTTAACGCAGAATCGTAACGGGGGCAAGAGGTGTAACGAATAGCCAAGGACTCCAGCTTGTACATGGCTGTTTCCTCGACTGCATGAGCCATCAAACCAGTATCCGCCCCTCCCTCGTACTTAGACCTAAACCACGCAGGAACAAAATCACCGATTTCAAAACCTAGTGATTCGTAGTGCTTTTGACGGGGAGAAGCAGCCTTCTCAGTCGTGAGCTCCAAATCGTACAGCGGCGTCGAAAACTCCTTTCTTAGGTCTAAGCCGTAGTGAACGAGCCATTCCAAGTCAGCATTGAAGAAATGACCAACCACACGCTTCTTCCGGAACGAATAGTTTTCGAACTGTTCGGTGATGAATGTTCCGCCGCAGAAAAACGCACGTAGCAACGCTATTGGCCAATCGATACCAACGCGTCCATCATCAAACACCGGAACCCCGCCAGGACCTGTCAAACGGACCCCTGCGGCCTTCTTGGGCAGCCACGAGAACTGAATAGTCCGCAGGTAACTACCAGCATTAATCGGGTGCTCACCGTGCCATTCCGCGTCCACCGCGATAACGTTGGTTTTACAGAACTCAGGGTCGTGCTCAATCTCAAGAAGTGTATTAAGGAGATCTTGCGTGTTATCAATAACACGATGATCCAGATCAGATTCCTCCGCACTCGGATCAGCACCGCGAATAAGTTGCCCAAAGCGACCCAAACCTCTTTCCAACTGACGACGCGTTGACGGATCACGCACCACTTGTGCGGGATGTACTACCGTCATAACTTTTGCCGTGTGCGTACGTTCGCCATCGGGATCTTTAAGCTCAAAAGCGGTAGGAAAAGACAGTTCCTCTACACGCCCTTCCATGTAAGACACACTGTACTTCGTCCCCAGCAAAGCCTTACTAGCGTCCGTTCCCAAGCACAAAATGTACTTAGGGCACACGATTCGAAGCTCTTGCGCTAACAACGGCGCACAGTCCTTCAGCCAACTACTCTTGATGCGAGTTGAACCATCAGGAGGCATGAACTTTAGTACGTTGGTCGCATACCAGTTTCCATAACCTTTTATCCTAAGCTCAGACAACATCTCAGAAAGCAGTCTGCCCGTCTCCCCCCACAAGTTACGCCCAATCCGGACTTCCTCTTTCCACGGCATCTTGCCGATAACCATTACATCAGCAGGATGAGGACCATCCACGGATTGATCTTGGGCACTACTGAGAAACTGCCCCCAAATATGCCCAGGAACGAACGAAGCCAATTGCTCCCTGTGCGGTCCAACCGACACCTTACACTGAAAAGTAGTCTTACGAAGAGCCTCCAGATAAAGGTCCTTCAACAACTCTCCCGGCGTAAACTCTGTTACCTTTCGACCATCCTTGGTCTTCGTATCAATCGAAGTCTCCCTGTCACCGAGCCCCTCCGCCAACGAGACGAAACAGCCACCTGGAGGAGGCGTAGGCATTCCAGGAGCATCAAGAGGGTACATTCCATCCGTAATCGCTGCCTTGCGTAGTTTTCGAAAACGCTTGTCGTAGTTTGATGTTGCCCTAACTCGCTTGGGCGATTCTCCACCAATTTGAAGGTTTCTTCTCATAACTAAGTCCCACTATTTATCCCGTCTTTTCCATGAAACGTCACACCCTTGTTCTTCCGCTTGCTCCTGAACGTACTTTCGAAGTGTGACCCTCTCCAGACTGCCCGGATCCACACCACTAGGCAAAGTAACTCCGGCAAATCCATGTTTAAATTTCCCTTTCATGCCGTCTATCAAACGCTTAATAGCAGGTTTTTCCATCTCTTCCGGGTCGAAGAGTAAAATTCCAGCGTGATCCTTAAAAGCAGAGACAAACATGCTCTGCTGCTTTTTTGTCATTGCGGCCCCGAGAGTACACACACTCATAGGTCCAAACGACCACACGTCCATCATCCCTTCGGTAATTACACCCGTCCGATAGTTCACGGCGTTACCCAGATTGTAAAGAAGCTGAGCACGTGGTGTACCAGGACAAGTGTAATACTTGGGCGGGGTATCTGGATCCTTCCAGTCCAACTCTCCCACGTAGCGAGCCTGCCATCCACGCATCTGCTTGTCACGGTAGATAGGGATGATCAACCGGCCCTTACAAAGCCACCGATCGCTGTCGTGACAGAAATGGACGTTATAGAACGAACCAATGCGATCAGAGTTGAATCCGCGAGACTCCAGATAAGTCCTCGCCTTGTGCTCAGGAGAAAGCTTGTCTACACGAGTGACCTCTCCAGGCCAGTTCGAAGTGAACTCTGAAACATCAACCACCTTACCAGGAGTTACAACCGGCTCAATGGTAAAATGCCCACGAATAAGATCGTGCAGCTTTTCTCGCTTCGTGTAGTCTAAACAGCCGCCTCCGTCATTAAAGCAATGGGCCAGGTGCAATTCCCGACGACCAAACTCGTCTGGGACACCGAACCGATGATTAATGTACAGCCTATACCTTGTATCGTTGCAAAACGGGCAACAAACAACGTAGTACTCTCCGGAGTACTCAACTGTAGGCTTGTGGGTGTTAGTCTGAAGGTCGTATCCCAACTGACGCTGCTGACTCTCACCCTTGTTAACAACGCGGACGTTTTTGAAAATCTGCTTGCAAGATAAATAAAGTTGCTTGTTAAGTACTTGGCTCACTTCCGTTGTCGTCATTGTAATTTTCCCACTCTGTTATTTCCTCATTATCGCTAACTAACTCAATTTCCATCTCATTAGGGGAAGTGACAGGAGATACATAACCCACAGTTTGGGCTATATCCCTA
>Ga0114934_10001504_pt1 | contig 15152 bp, 9 predicted proteins | sample 4SBtaG_2_FD_99695 | JGI IMG/M metagenome (GOLD analysis project Ga0114934, IMG submission 99695) | Deep subsurface microbial communities from Kolumbo volcano to uncover new lineages of life (NeLLi) - 4SBTROV10_white metaG | ecosystem: Environmental > Aquatic > Marine > Volcanic ... | reverse complement strand
TAATCGGTTTGAATCCAGATATTGTCTCCGGGTTTTACCAAATCCCGATTTGCATGTTTCGCAAGAATTTTTTCCGTTAGTGTCATTATTTTTCCCTGTAAACGTTTCCGTTAGAAAGCACAACTCCTTTTTCAAAAGTAACAATCGTTACACGCCCCGCCCGCTTGCAAGGTGTGTCTTTTCCCATCTCTTACGAAAAAACATAAAAGATGGAAATGGAGATCATGCCTCAATCAATCCGCCTCCGGCGGATTTTGGCGCCTTCTCCAAAACTTACGCCACTTCGGCACCCTGTTCAATTTTTTCCTGCCAGTAAAGTGCCCGGTTAAGAGCATCCAGATAGGCGTTGGCGCTTCCCATAATGATATCTGTACTGGCAGCCCGTCCATTGAAGATGCCATCGGCAAATTCTATTTTTACAAAGATTTCTCCCACAGCATCCTTCCCGGATGTGACCGAACGAATCGAGTAATCGACCAGTTTTCCGTGAAAATCTGTAATTCGTTCAATGGCCCGATAAACGGCATCCACGGGGCCGTCACCGACGGATGAATCTACAATTTTATCCTTCCCTTTAATCAGTTCAACCGTTGCGGTCGGAATCAAGTTAATACCAGCGTGCACCTGTAAGTTATTCAATTTGTAATATTGTGGAACTCCAAAGATCTCATCATTGACAATGGCAATTAAATCTTCGTTGTAAATATCCTTCTTTTTGTCGGCCATTGTGCTGAAAAGCCGATAGGCTTTATCGAGAGCATCCGCGTCCAGATGGTAGCCGAGCTCCTCCAGCCGCTGCCTCAGAGCATGGCGACCGGAATGTTTTCCGAGAACAATTCCGCTGGCCGGAATTCCAATCGTTTGGGGCAGCATAATTTCATACGTCAGGGGATTTTTCAGCACGCCGTCCTGGTGAATTCCTGCTTCGTGTGCAAATGCATTTTTTCCCACGATGGCTTTGTTTCTTGGAACAAAAATCCCGGTCAGCGAGGTGAGTAATTTGCTGGTTCGATAGATTTCTTTCGTATTCACCTCAGTGGCAGCCTGGTAATGAGACTGCCGGGTTTTCAAAGCCATTACAATTTCCTCAAGTGACGCATTCCCTGCACGCTCCCCAATTCCGTTAATGGTACATTCCACCTGCTGTGCCCCATTTTCAACGGCGGCCAGGGAATTAGCGACAGCCAGTCCCAGATCATCGTGGCAATGGACGCTGATAACGGCCTTGTCAATTTTGGGAACGGAGGTGCGAATTTTATTCACAAGTGCCCCAAATTCGGAGGGCACGGCATATCCCACCGTATCAGGGATGTTGATCACACTTGCGCCCGCTTCAATAACCTTTGCAAACACTTCAATTAAAAATTCCGGATCGGTACGGGAGGCATCTTCAGCAGAAAATTCCACATCCTCTGTGTAGCTTTTTGCAAGTTTAACCGCACGAACCGCATCTTCAATCACTTCTTCACGGGATTTGTTTAATTTGTACTTCAGATGAATATCAGAAGTGGCAATGAAGGTGTGGATGCGGGGTTTTTCGGCGTACATAACCGCTTCCCAGGCACGGTTAATATCCACCTCGTTGGCGCGGGCCAGAGCGGCAATCGTTACTCCTTTAATTTCCTTTGAAATGCGTTTGACCGCCTGGAAATCGCCGTCTGAAGCAATCGGAAAGCCGGCCTCAATCACATCGACATTTAATTTGGCAAGCTGCCTGGCCATCTGCATTTTCTCATCCATATTCATACTGGCGCCGGGGGACTGCTCGCCGTCTCTTAGGGTCGTGTCAAAAATATAAATTCGTCTCATGAGCTATTCTCCTTTTTTTATTTGCGATTACGAAAACGCTTTTTCTACGGATTGTTCTTTTGATTTTGATTCGGAATTCTTCTCTTCTACAACGCCCAACTGATGTTTCAGTAAATAGTAGGAAATACTGTCCGTTAGTGCCTGCCAACTTGCTTCAATTATATTTTCTGAAACACCTACGGTTGTCCATCGCGATTGGGAATCTTTTGATTCAATTAACACCCGAACCTTTGCTGATGTTCCGAAATTTTCATTTAGCACACGCACCTTGTAATCCGAAAGGTACATTTTCTTCAGGTCCGGGAAGAATTTTTCCAGGGATTTTCGAAGGGCGTTGTCAAGAGCATTTACGGGGCCATCGCCTTCGGCAGCCGTATGTTCGAGAACGCCATTCACGCGCACCTTTATTGAGGCTTCCGAAGCGGGCGTTTCGCCGGGACGCTTCTCAATGACTACACGAAATCCTTCCAAACGGAAAAAATCCACCGCTTCTCCAATTCCCCGCCGAAGAAGCAGTTCAAAAGATCCCTCAGCCGCGTCGAACTGATAGCCGTCATTTTCCAGGTTTTTGATGGATTTAAGAATTTCCGGAACTCGATGTTGATAAGCATCCAGATTGATGTCCATTTCTTTTGCTTTGTATAGAATATTACTCCGCCCGGACAAATCGGACACCAGAACACGCCGCTTGTTGCCCACACTTTCGGGGGGTAAATGCTCGTAAGTAGCAGAATTTTTCATAACGGCGCTTACGTGAATACCTCCCTTGTGGGCAAAGGCGCTTCTTCCCACAAACGGTTGATTGGTTGCATGGGAAACATTGGCAATTTCGCTGACGTACCGGGAAAGCTCCGTCAATTGTTCTAAGCTTTGTTCCGGAACACAGCGCAGCCCCATTTTTAGCTGAAGATTCGGAATAATGGAACAGAGGTTCGCGTTACCACAACGTTCACCGTAGCCGTTGATGGTTCCCTGTACATGAACACACCCCGCCTGAACCGCCGCTAATGAATTAGCGACGGCCAGATCGGAATCGTTATGTGCGTGAATTCCAAGGGGTGCAGGCAAAATCTTTTTCACCGCCATAATTGCCCGCATGATTTCCGAGGGCAGCGATCCGCCGTTCGTATCAGCCAAAACAATGACGTCCGCTCCCGCATTGTACGCGGTTTGAACTGTTTTCAGGGCGTACTCCGAATTGTCCTTGAACCCATCAAAAAAATGCTCCGCATCGTAGATTATTTCGCGGCCCCGGCTTTTCAAGTACGAAACGGTCTCCTCAATGATTCTGAGATTCTCATCCGGGGAGATTTTCAGCGCCTGTTTTACATGCAAAAGCCACGATTTCCCAAAGATTGAAATCGCGGGTGTTTCGGCCTGAAGTAATTCCTGCACGTTTGTGTCCGTTTCCACAGGTCGATCCGGGTGGTGTGTGCTCCCGAATGCAACAAGTTTCGCGTGTCCAAAGGAAAGACTTTTTGCTCGTTCAAAAAAGAGCCTGTCTTTGGGGTTTGACCCCGGCCATCCTCCTTCGATGTAGTCAATCCCAAAATCATCGAGGCGTTCGGCGATTTTTATTTTGTCGTCTACGGAAAGAGAGATTTTTTCTCCCTGTGTTCCGTCCCGAAGGGTTGTGTCAAAGATTTGAATTTTTTCTACCATGCGTTTCGCCTCAATTTAAATTTAGAGTCAATTTTAAAAGGACATTATCCACTAATTTCGCAAGTTTTCAACAATTAATTTTATTGAAAACAACGGAATTGACAATCGCGCAATTTGTGTCAAGGGTGATTTTTGGACGCTCACGACATTCACAGCAGCATAATATTATCGCGATGCGATTCCTTTAAGATATTTTCACCTTTTTTGTAAACAAATAAAGAGATTCTTCAATCGCTTCGCTCCTTCAAATTCACACGAGAAACATACGGCTGTTGTTCTTTAGGAGACCGACACCTTCGACTAAGCTCAGCAACCATGCTTCGACCAAGCTCAGCAACCATGCTTCGACTAAGCTCAGCAACCACGGCCGATAAAGAATTGTAGCCTTTTTTTGTCCAACATTAGCAAAAAATAAAGAAAATGAAAACAACCATTAAGCACAACTTCCTGATCCGATCCGGATTAGGTTAACGCCAATGGCCGCTGGCGGATCAAAATACACTCCTTTTCCACGCCGCCATTTTTGCCGTGCCATCATTTTTTATCTTCTTGCAGCCAGCTCATCATTTTTCGCAATTTTTTTCCAACCTTTTCAATCGGATGATCTCCCAGATTGCGGCGAAAAGCGTTCAGTGAGGGGCGATTCACCTTATTTTCCAAAATCCATTCTTTGGCGAAAGAGCCGTCCTGAATCTCCCTCAAGATTTTTCGCATTTCTTTTCGCGTGTCATCGGTAATAATTCGTGAGCCGCGTGAATATTCGCCATACTCCGCCGTATCACTAATGGAGTCATTCATTTTCTGAATGCCGCCCTCATAAATGAGGTCCACAATGAGTTTCATTTCGTGAAGACATTCAAAATAAGCGATTTCCGGCTGATACCCCGCGCCAACCAATGTCTCAAACCCGGACTTAATCAACTCTACCACGCCTCCGCACAGAACCACCTGCTCACCAAAAAGATCCGTTTCCGTTTCCTCTTTAAAAGTGGTCTCGATAACACCGGCACGCGTGCCACCGATTCCCTTTGCGTACGCCAGCGCCATATCCTTTGCTTTGCCCGTCGCATCCTGAGCCACGGCAACCAAGCAGGGCGTCCCCTTGCCCTCCGTGTACACACGCCTCACCAAATGCCCGGGACTTTTGGGAGCAATCATCACCACATCCACATCCCCCGGGGGATTAATCTGTCCGTAATGAATATTAAAACCGTGAGCAAATGCCAGAACTTTCCCCGCCGAAAGATTGGGCGCTACGGCAGCTTCGTACACCTCCGGCTGGGTTTGATCCGGAACAAGCATCATGATAAAATCAGCGGCTTTGGCCGCTTCAAATGTGGGCAGCACTTTCAGACCCGCCTCCTCAGCGGATTTCCAGGAGCGACTGTCCTCCCGCAGCCCAACCACAACATCTAATCCTGAATCTTTGAGATTCAGCGCATGAGCGTGACCCTGGCTGCCGTATCCCAAAACGGCAATGGTTTTCCCCTTCAACAAAGATACGTCTGCATCCTGATCGTAATAGAGTTTCATTTGAACGTCCTTTCTTGTTTTACAGATTAAAATCCGGCGATTTATTTGTCTTAGAGTTTTCAGCCAACCCAATTCTTCGAGCGGGTCTCAACGATAATTTTAAGCCTCTTACAGCGAATGAGCGAATCGAAATTTTATTTTCCAACAGAATCCAAACTACAAATGATTTTGCCATGTCATCGCACAATAAACTCTCAATCCACGGGAAAAGCCGCAATCACGGGCTACGTTTCTCCCTGGAACTCCCGTTTTAATGCCACATGTCCGGTTCGAGCCACTTCCTTCAATCCAAACGGGCGAAGCATGCTGATGATGGCATTGACCTTGTCCTCTGTTCCGGTTGTTTCAACGGTTAGTGTTCGAGGACTAATGTCGACAATTTTGCCGCGGAACACGTCAACAATTTGCATAATTTCCAATCGAGTTGAAGAATTACTGGACACCTTTATCAACGCTAACTCCCGTTCGATAAAGCTATCCTGTGTAAGATCGGTTACCTTTACAACATCGACCAGCTTATTGAGTTGCTTCGCAATTTGCTCAATAATTGCGTCGTCTCCCCGAGTGACAAGAGTCATTCGGTAAAGATCCTTTTCTTCTGATTCGCCAACCGAAATGCTTTCCAGATTAAATCCTCGGGAGCTGAAAAGCCCAATAATTCGAGCGGCTGTTCCCAATTTGTTTTCCACTAATAAAGAAATGGTGTGCCTCATTCATCGTCCTCCTCTTGTTCGGGGGCTTCAAGAATTTCGTTGATCGCCGCTCCTGCAGGAACCATCGGGTACACGTTTTCTTTTGGGTACGTCCACACATCGACAACCACAGGCCGATCTGTAATCGACAGAGCCTCATCAATTATCTTACGAACTTCCTGAGGTTTCGTAATTCGCAACCCGATTGCCCCGTGAGCCTCCGCCAGCTTTACAAAATCCGGTTTAATATCTTTCAGGTTTGAATGTGAGAATCGCTTGTCGTAAAATAAATCCTGCCACTGGCGAATCATCCCCAATCGACTATTATTAAGAATAAAAATTTTCAGAGGAAGTCGATTGGCCACAGCGGTTGACAGTTCCATACTCGTCATCTGAAAACCACCGTCTCCCACAACTGCCACCACTGTTCGATCGGGACGTCCGATGGCCGCGCCTACTGCCGCAGGCAGACCAAAACCCATCGTTCCCAATCCACCGGAAGAAATGATGGAACGAGGATATTTGAATTTGTAAAAAAGAGCCACCCACATCTGGTGCTGTCCGACATCAGTTGCCACAATTGCCTCGCCATTTGTGGCGTCACTGATTTGTTCAATCACAAATTGCGGCTTCACGACTTTTTCGGACTGCCGGTAGCGAAGGGGGTGTTCCTTTTTCCATTTTTTGATTTGATCCAACCAGTCGTCGTGACGTTGTTCCTCCACAAAATAAATCATTTTCTCCAGTGCCACACGGACGTCTCCTACAATGGGAACATCAACCAGAACATTTTTGCCGATGGCCGCGGGATCAATATCGACGTGAATTACCTTTGCGTGGGGAGCAAATTTCTCTATTTTTCCGGTCACCCGATCGTCAAAACGGGCACCGAGAGAAATGATTAAATCCGAATGCGTAATGGCCATGTTTGCGTACCACGTGCCGTGCATACCTGGCATTCCCAGAGACAAAGCGTCGCCAGTGGGAAATCCCCCAAGCCCCAATAGCGTTGAGACTACCGGGATTTGTGTTTTTCTGGCAAACGCCGTGAGAACTTCTGCGGCATTCGCATGCATAATTCCGCCACCGGCCAAAATAACGGGCCGTTTGGCGCCCTGAATGACCCCTACCGCTTTTTTTATCTGCTGAACATTTGCTTCGTACCGGGGCTTATAGCCCCGGATGGAAACGGTTTTCGGATACTCAAAATAGGTTTCATCTGTTAAAATATCCTTGGGCAAATCCACCACTACCGGTCCGGGGCGGCCGGTTCTGGCAATGTAAAAAGCTTCCTTAATAATTTTTGCCAGATTGCGTACGTCGCGCACAATAAAATTGTGCTTTGTAATGGGACGCGTAATTCCAAGGGTGTCGACTTCCTGAAAGGCATCGTTGCCGATCAGTTCGGAAGGAACCTGTCCGGTAAAAACCACCAGCGGGATGGAATCCATATAGGCATTAGCGATTCCGGTTACGGTGTTTGTGGCGCCCGGCCCGGACGTAATCAGAATCACACCCGTTTTGCCCGTTGCGCGGGCATAGCCATCGGCTTCGTGAGTTCCGCCCTGCTCGTGGCGAATAAGCACATGTCTGAAGCCAGTGTTCTTGTAAAGTTTGTCGTACACACTCAAAATGACACCGCCTGGAAATCCAAAGAGAACCTCTACCTTTTCCTCAATCAGCGATCGAATAAAAATCTCAGCCCCTGATAATCTGGGAAGATGCGGATGTTGTTTGTACATATTAAAGTTTTTTTGATGTCCCTTTTGCTCCTTACTATGCGTTTGAACAGATGTTTGAGTAGCCATTGTAGTTACCTCTTTTGATGTGGACAAAACCATTCATTATTTAAGCCAAAAATTTTAATTTTTCACTCCAGAACTGCTCCCGTATTGGCGGAGGTGACCATTCGCGAATACCGCCGCAGCCACTTAGAATCCGTTTTTAATTCGGGAGGTTCCCAGTTTTTGCGTCGTTTTTGCAATTCCTTTTCCGAAACCAGGAGATTTAATTTTTTGCCGGGGATATCAATCTGGATGAGATCTCCATTTTCTACAAATGCAATGGGGCCGCCGGCCATTGCCTCGGGAGAAATATGTCCCACGCACGCGCCTCGAGTTCCACCGGAAAAACGACCATCGGTAATTAGCGCCACTTTGTCGCCGAGTCCCATTCCCATAATATTCGATGTTGGCGCCAGCATCTCCTGCATTCCGGGGCCACCCTTGGGTCCCTCATAACGAATCACAACCACATGCCCCGGTTTGACGGTACCATTGAGGATTCCAGCGTTCGCTTCTTCCTGAGAATTAAAAACAATTGCCTTTCCGGTGAAGGTTTTCATGTGCTCTTCAACAGCTCCCGTCTTGACAACCGACCCATCCGGGGCCAGATTTCCAAATAAAATTGCCAATCCGCCGCTTTCACTGTAAGGTTTTTCAACGGTTTTAATCACATTTTTATCTTTTATCTCCGCATCCTTAACATTCTCGCCAAGTGTTTTCAGCGTGACTGTTTTTTTGTTCAGCTTTAAAATGCCCGTTTTTTTGCTAACTTCATTTAGAATTGCGGAAACGCCGCCGGCACGATCCACATCTTCCATGTGCCAGAAGGATGCGGGCGACACCTTGCAAATATGAGGCACTTTTTCTGCCAATTCATTTAATCGACTAAGCGGATATTTAATTTCCGCCTCATTTGCAATTGCAAGCGTGTGCAGAACGGTGTTTGTGGATCCGCCCATTGCCATGTCCAGAACAAAGGCGTTGTCGATACTCTCTTCATCCACAATGTCGCGAGGCTTCAGGTCTTTTTCAACAAGGGAGATGATCTGTCGGGAGGCGCGTCTAACCAGTTCTCGACGCTCTTTCGTGACCGCCGGAATCGTACCGTTTCCGGGAAATGCAAGTCCCAGCGCTTCCAACAGGCAATTCATGGAATTGGCCGTAAACAGACCCGAACACGACCCGTAAGTCGGACAGCCATATTTTTCCAATTCAGTCAAATCTTCCGAGCTTATCTTTCCGGATTGGTATTCGCCGACCCCTTCGAACACGGAAATCAGGTCAACTGCGTTGTGGTGAGGGGAATGCCCCGCCAGCATAGGGCCACCGCTGACAAAAACGGTTGGGATGTTAAGCCTCAACGCGGCCATAATCATTCCCGGTACAATTTTATCGCAGTTAGGAATGCAAACCAGACCGTCCAGTTTGTGCGCCTGCACAACGGTTTCAATCGAATCGGCAATCAGCTCCCGGCTGGGCAGAGAGTACTTCATTCCCGAATGCCCCATTGCAATCCCATCATCCACGCCAATCGTGTTGAATTCAAACGGAACGCCGCCTGCATTTCTGACTTCTTCTTTCGCCAGTTTTCCCAATTCCTGCAAGTGTACGTGTCCGGGGATAATTTCGATAAAAGAATTTGCAATTCCGATAAACGGCTTCTTAAAATCCGGGTCTTTTAGGCCGCAAGCGCGCAACAGACTTCTGTGCGGAGCTCGTTCAAATCCTTTTTTTACGGTATCGCTTCTCATGGCTCTTCCTCACAATCAATTTTTATATTTTAATGCGCTGGGCGCACGGACTATTTAAAAATATAGTCTTCTCCTGTGAGCCAGAGGTAAGATTTTGTTTTTTTCTTTTGATTATGTTTAGATGCGTGTGATTCTTGTTTTTACCTCTGGCTCGATTTTTACCTCAAAATAAGGAGGTTCAAAATCAAACCGGCGATAATGCCAAGAATCAAAATGGGCAACAAAAACAAGAGGGATAAATACGAAAGTATGACGCCAATCGAGAGAATCGAAAACAGAGTCATCCACATGGGCCAAAAACGCCTTGAACCAGTTGTGGAGAAATATGTGGATCGATTAACCATTATTCAATTCGATTCTCAATTTGAATTGACTACTTTTTGCTTAAATTGGCAATAAATATAAAGACAAATCTGTCAAATGTCAATAGTTTTTTTATTTTTTACAAAATTTTTATATTCGCATGAATTGTCGCCTTTAAATAAAATAAAAGCAAACCTCCAAATAATGTATTGAATTTTCGACGAAAAATCAGTATTTTAGATTTTCAAGAAACTTAACCTGCATGATTCATAAAATACTGAATATTTATTGCAGCGAATACGCAAGTGAAAGATTGCGGCTGCTTTGTTTTTAACCTGAATTTGGACTTTTCCCGGGTCTGCGTCGCTCTGTGCTTCTCAGAAAAATTCTGTGTAACCCGAAAAGACACAGCGAACCTCAGAGGGGAAAAGAGAGAACTAACGAAATAACGTGTTGTTCAATTTAATTTTTGATGCCATTTTATCCTTTTATTATGAAATATCCTAAAAACAGATCGCTTCTTAAACTAACTTCCTTCCTAACCACGGGAATTTTCCTGCTTCTTCTATCTTCCTGTGCCCATCAGGGAATGCCGCCCGGTGGGCCGGAAGACCGCACGCCCCCGCTCATTATCAGAACCAATCCTCAAAATAGGGCAACACTTGTCTCAACATCGACATCGATTCAGCTTACCTTTAGTGAAAAAATTGATCACAAATCCATTGAAGATAATCTGTTTCTGGCGCCGGCACCCAAGAATCCTTTTCGTTTAAAATGGCATGGCAAAACGCTCTCGCTTCTTCTGCCAGACACGCTGCTGGCAAATCAGACTTATCTTGTAACCGTAGGAACCCGTGTACGGGATCTGCACGGGAACTCCATGCGGGAGTCTTTTACCCTCGCCTTTTCTACCGGATCACAATTGGACAACGGGCAAATAGTCGGACGCCTTTTCGCAAAAGCGTCTCTCCTGAATTTCCAAATCTTCGGTTACTTGCTTCGCCTGACGCCCGCACCCGATCCCAGAGTCGATTCGCCTCAGTACCAGACACAATGCGATGCACAAGGTCATTTTCGCCTGCAGAATCTTTCTCCGGGGAATTACCGTCTTTTTGCTTTAAATGACAAGGACAAAAATCGGCGCTACGATCCCGGATATGACGCCATTGGATTTCCCACAAGAGATGCTTTTCTGACCCGAAAAGATTCCACGGATGGCCCGCTTTTTTTCAGAGCAGCCGTGCAAGATACAACCCCGCCTAAGATCGTCTCCGCGTTCGCAACAGATGCCAATCATGTGCAAATTCGAATGAGCGAACCGGTGGATTCCCTCGATGCAAAAAATCCGGAACATTTTGCCATTTTTGAAAAAAATAATCCGGCAGGCGGGAAACTGCCGATCAGAGCAAACTATCGAAATTATCTGAATCCGAATCAAATTATTCTTGTAACCGTGGGACAGGATTCGTCAAAAATGTACACATTAAGACTGCGACAGATTCACGACAGAGCAGGGAATTTGATTGACAGCGCAAACGATTCAATCAGCTTTCACGGAAGCGCCCGTCCGGATACCATCCCGCCTCAGGTCGTGCGTGTGTTCCCTGTCGACAGTGCGAAAGCCGTCCTTCCCGACCAAATACCTTCCTGCGCATTCAGCGAGGCAATTGATACCCTCCAAGCGGATTCGGTTCTTCTTTTGCAAAATTCCAACGGAGATACCATTCCGGGGAAAACCGTCTGGCTGCAGCCGGATGTATTTCAATTCAAACCCCGGCAATTTTTAAAAGGGAATCAGTTTTTCCGGTGGCATCTGATCGCACGCCGTATTTTTGATTTTGCGGGAAATCATTTGAAATCCGATTCTATAAAAATTTTCCGGGTGGTTCCCGAAGATACGCTTTCAGAAATTGCCGGAAAGATTCAAGATGCTGATTCTTCATCAACAGGGCCGATTTTTCTGCATCTGACCCAGATAAATCCACCGCATTTGAAAAGGTCAATTAAATTGAAACGGCCCGGTGCATACCGGTTCAAAGATATTTTGCCGGGGAATTACCGGTTGTCGGCGTTTCGGGACAGGGATCAAAATGGGAAATTCTCGCGTGGCCATTTGAAGCCCTTTCATTTTTCCGAACGTTTTTTCTTTTATCCGGATACTATTCTGGTGAGATCCCGGTGGCCCAATGAAGGAAATGATTTTCAATTGCCAAAATAAAACAAAGAGGTTGCCATGCATCTACAATTGATCGACTGGATATTATTGATTTCATATTTTGTTATCGCCATTGTTGTGGGCTCCTTGTTTACCAAAAAAGCCAGCAAGAGCATGGCCGATTATTTCGTGTCCGGACGCAGCCTTCCCTGGTGGCTGGCCGGTACCTCGATGGTGGCTACCACATTCGCGGCGGATACTCCCTTGGCCGTGGCGGGTCTGGTGGCAAATCATGGCGTCGCCGGGAATTGGCTCTGGTGGAACATGGTGATGAGCGGAATTTTGACCGTTTTTGTTTTTGCCAAGCTCTGGCGAAGATCGGGAGTTATTACGGATGTTGAATTCACGGAACTCAGATACTCCGGCGGCGCTGCTGCCTTTTTAAGAGGGTTTCGGGCTTTGTATCTCGGACTTCCTATTAATCTTATTGTGATGGGTTGGGTTACACTGGCAATGGCCAAGATTTTGGCGATTACCCTTGGCATGGGCAAGTGGGAAGCAATTGGCATCTGTCTGATTATCACACTTGTTTATTCCACACTGGGAGGTCTCTGGGGGGTTGTGGTGACCGATTTTATTCAATTTTTTATTGCAATTTCCGGTGCGGTTATTCTGGCGATTTTTGCTTCTCACGCGGTTGGCGGAATAGCAGGGCTCAAAGCTCAACTGGCCCAGCATTATGGAAATTCAAGCCAAATTCTCTCTTTTGTCCCGAAGGTCGGTTCCGCCTGGATGCCCATGCTTACGTTCTTTGTGTACCTCGCCGTCAACTGGTGGGCTGCCTGGTATCCGGGTGCGGAGCCCGGAGGCGGCGGGTACATCGCCCAGCGTATTTTTTCAGCCAAAAATGAAAAACACTCCGTTCTGGCAACTCTCTGGTTTAATATTGCACATTACGCCCTGCGCCCCTGGCCATGGATTGTTGTAGGGCTGGCGGCGATGGTTTTGTATCCAAACCTGGCCGATAAGGAATCGGGTTACGTGAAGGTCATGGTAGATTACCTTCCGGCCGGCCTTATGGGGCTGATGATGGCCGGATTTGCTGCTGCCTACATGTCAACAATCAGTACCCAGTTGAACTGGGGATCGTCCTATTTGGTCAACGATTTTTACCGCCGCTTTATTAAAAAGAATGCTTCGGAGAGACACTACGTGTGGGTGTCGCGGCTCACAACGGTTCTCTTGCTTATTTTTGCCGCTATCGTGACACATTACATGACTTCCATCGAAAAGGCATGGAAGCTTCTCCTTGCCATTGGAGCCGGAACAGGGTCTGTTTATATTTTGCGCTGGTTCTGGTGGCGCATTAATGCCTGGTCCGAGATTGCCGCGATGACAGCATCTTTCATTGTTTCACTGGTGCTTCAGTTCTATTTTCATCTCAATGGAAATGAACCTCTGCAATTTGCTCAAATTATGCTTATTACGGTGACCATTTCCACAATCACCTGGCTGCTTACCACTTTTTTAACACCTCCGGAAAAAGAGGAGGTGCTCATTAATTTTTACAAAAAGGTGCATCCCGGAGGAGCTCTTTGGGCATCCATCCCCAAAAAGGCCGGAATAACGACGCCGAAGGGAATTATCAGCCGAGATTTACTGGATTGGTTTTTTGGAGTGATCCTGATCTACACCTCGCTTTTTAGCATTGGAAAATTTGTCATGGGTCAATACACGTCAGGATTTATTTTCCTCATCGGAGCGGCCATTTCCGGATATGTCATTTTCTATGATCTTTCCCGCAGAGGCTGGGAAAAGGTAGCGGAATAATTAATAGCTGCAAAGTGACAAAGACTGAATGTATTTTTGAATAAAAGCAAATTTTTAACCCATGATTGATTTGCGGTTAATATTCTTGATGTCCTGACGTTTTTATGGGAAGGAGCTAAAAATAAAGCAATTAAGAAATATAAAATCGACAAATTGAGAAAGGAACAAATGAATCTTGCCAAGAAATACAAAACGGGTCCCGATTTTAATCGATTGAGAACAACCTTGCTTCGAGGCACTGCCGATCGGGTGCCCTTGCAGGAGTTGATCGTCGACCGAAAAATTCAGGCGCAGCTTTTGGAACGGCCCGTAAATTCAATTAAGGACTCCATTGAATTTTTTGCAATTGCAGGCTACGATGCCATTCGCATAAGTCCAAAAATTACATTTAAGCCAGCCAGTCTAACCGAAAATTTGAAAACAGAAGCTACCGACCAGGACGTTGAACGTACCTGGTATTCAGAGGGCGAGGGCCTGGTAAAGGATTGGAAATCATTTGAAGAATACCCCTGGCCCAAATTGGAAGAAATCGATTACACGGATTTTGAGATCGCCCAGCACAATCTTCCCGACGGACTCAAGATTCTAGCCCATTATGGCGATATTTTTACGTGGATCTGGGACATCATGGGATTCGAAACATTTTCAATCGCTCTTTACGAGCAGCCCGATCTCATTTCAGCAATTTTTGAGAAGGTTGGCGGAATCATTTACAGCATGTTTGAAACAATGGTCACATTTGATAACATCGGTGCTCTCTGGTACAGCGATGACATTGCCATTGGATCCGGTCCCTTTGTAAGACCGGATATTTTTCAAAAATACCTGTTCCCCTGGATGAAAAAAATCGGAGATCTGGCAAAAGCGTATGATTTACCCTATATTTACCATTCGGACGGCAACCTCCGGATGCTTTTAGATGATATCATCGCCTGCGGAGTAGATGCCCTGCAGCCCATCGAGCCAAAAGCACTAGATATTCGAAAACTGAAAAAACAGTACGGTGATCGTCTCTGTCTGATTGGTAATTTGGATCTTGAGTACACGCTCACACGCGGAACTCCGCAAGAAGTTGTGGAAGCAACGAAAGCTCTCATCAAAGATTTGGCCCCTTCGGGCGGCTATTGTGTGGGCTCGGGAAATTCCGTTCCTGCGTACGTTCCCTTTGAAAATTACCTTGCTATGGTTGAAACGACCCTGAAATTCGGGAAATATCCGATTCGAATTCCGGATTAAACGGTTTTTCCGCCCAATAAAAAGAGTTCTTTTTGAATTCAATTTGATTTTTACATGTGCATCTATTTTCTCATTTATTTGACAGGTGAAAAAAGTGTGCATTATCCAAACGAACCATAAAAAACCTTACTGACGGAGGATACATGTTTGACAAAAAACCACACATTAAATTTGACAAACGAGGTCTCATCCCTGCGATTATTCGAAACGCGGAATCCAATGAGGTTATCAACCTGGTGTACATGGATCGCAAAGCGCTCAAGAAGACGCAGGAATCCGGGAAGCTCTGGTTGTACAATCGCAGTATGAAAAAGGTGTGGATGAAGGGGCAGCGTTCCGGAGATACGGTGGATGTGGAAGAAATCCGATCGCACGTGGACAAGTACTCCCTGCTCAT
>Ga0114934_10001502_pt1 | contig 15157 bp, 13 predicted proteins | sample 4SBtaG_2_FD_99695 | JGI IMG/M metagenome (GOLD analysis project Ga0114934, IMG submission 99695) | Deep subsurface microbial communities from Kolumbo volcano to uncover new lineages of life (NeLLi) - 4SBTROV10_white metaG | ecosystem: Environmental > Aquatic > Marine > Volcanic ... | reverse complement strand
TTTTAAATAAAATATCTTGTATACAAGTAATTCGTGTGACAGGTAAATTAATCAAATCAATCTTAACGGAGGGAAAATGATACTTTTCAACCCAAAAGAACATAACATCAAATATAGCAATGACAAAGACAGAGAGATGATGCAGAAAGTCATCGACTATTTTGAAGAAAAAGGTCTTAAATCTATCAAAAAAGACTGGCATGAAAAAGTATGGAATCATGATTTTGTAGAGTTCATGAAAGAAAATCAGGTTCTTGCAACTCTCATGACTCCAGCTGGATACGGAGCTGAAGATTCAAGATGGGATACATACAGAAACGTCATGTTTGCTGAAGTTTCTGCTTTCTACGGAATTACATACTGGTATACATTCCAGGTATCAATGCTTGGTCTTGGACCTATATGGATGGGTTCCAACGAAGAAATCAAAAATAAAACAGCAAAACTTCTTCAGGAAGGAGAAGTTTTTGCTTTTGGACTTTCAGAAAAAGAACATGGAGCAGATATCTACTCTTCAGATATGATGCTTTATCCTCAGGCTGATGGCACATACAAAGCAAACGGTGATAAATATTATATAGGTAACGGTAACGAAGCTGCTATAGTATCAACCTTTGCAAAATTTGCAGATTCCGGAGAATATGTATTTTTCGGGGTGAACAGCAAGCATGAAAATTATGAGTGCGTTAAAAATACAGTAAACGAGCAGAACTACGTTGCAGAATATGTTGTGCATGATTATCCAATCACAGATGCAGACATAATGGAAAAAGGTCCTAAAGCATGGGACAATATGCTCAATACAATCAATGTATGTAAATTTAACCTGGGATGGGGTGCTCTTGGGCTTGCAACACATGCATTCTATGAGGCAATCAACCATGCTGCATACAGAAATCTTTACGGAAAATATGTAACAGACTTTCCTCATGTTAAGAAAATTTTCACAGATTCTTATGCACGACTTGTAGCTATGAAAGTTTTTGCTGAAAGAGCAACAGACTACATGAGAGCTGCAAGCGAAAAAGACAGAAGATATCTTCTTTTTAACCCAATGGTTAAGATGAAAGTTACACGTGAAGGAGAAAGAGTTGTTCAGGATCTATGGGATGTTATTGCTGCAAAAGGTTTTGAAGCTGAGCCTTTCTTTGAAATTGCTGCACATGAAACACCTATGCTGCCAAAACTGGAAGGAACCGTTCATGTAAACATGGCACTTATCGTAAAATTCATGAACAACTATCTTTTCAATCCTGGAGAATTCCCTGAAATTGGAAAAATACATGATGCTGTCAATGATAACTTCCTTTTTGATCAGGGCCCAACAAGCGGTCTTGGCAAAGTTCAGTTCCATGACTACACAAAAGCATATGAACTTGTTAATACTCCTAATATTACAATCTTTAAAGAGCAGATCAATGCATTCAAAGAATTTTTGATAAAAGCTACTCCAGATAAAAATCAGGCAAAAGATATTGATTATTTACTTAATCTTGGAGATCTTTTCTGTCTTATTCCTTATGGTCAGCTTATTCTTGAAAACAAAGATCACATGGGTGTCTCTGATGATCTTCTTGATCAAATCTTTGACTTTATCATCCGTGACTTCTCAAAATATGCAACCGACCTTATGATGAAACCAAGCAACTCTGACAAACAAAGAGAACTTGCAATGGCAATCTTAAGATCTCCTTCTGTAAATCAGGAAAGATTCAACAAAATCTGGGATGAAGTATACAATCTTAAAGACGCATACAAAATGAAAGATCAGGATTAATATTCAAAAAAAGAAAAGCCGGTATATCTGGCTTTTCTTTTTTTAACAAAATAGCTATTCTTCCTTTTTCATAATAAAAACTATCTTTATTTATCGAGATGAGCTTGAAGCAGTATCAAATTCTAATCCATAGATTTCACATGCTCAGGTAATTGAATCGTGGTCTTAAGCAAATAAAAACGACTGGAGCCTATGACAGAATAATATCTTCTATAAAAAAAGATCAGCTTTGATTTTCATTTTTTTTATTTAAAGATTTTTTTCTGGCCCATCTTGCAAAAAAATTAATATTTCCTGATTCATACATGGCATCTATCCTTTCTTCCTTTGTTTTTTTCCCGGCAGAAGAATTAACAGCCATATTGATACATTCTTTATTGAATTTACAATTTCTAATACAATATCCAGGAGATTTTCTTATTCCATCATCTGACATGGGAAAAACCTTTTCTAAATTACCAAAACAATCAGGTTTTTTTAATTCAGACATCAAGACCTTCCTTTTCCATTGAAATAAATTCAGAAACAAATTTTTTTATATATCCCTCATCTGCAAAACTAAAATATATATTGTCTCCAATTATTATATGCTCATGTACTTTTATATCAACATACATGCAGGCATGAACCAGTTTTCTTGTTATTCTTATGTCTGAAGATGACGGAGTTATATCACCTGAAGGATGATTATGTACAAAAATAATGGAGGTTGCTTTTTGTGACAATGCATATTTTATGATTTCACGTGGATAAACAGCACTTGACGATATTGAACCAGTATGGATATCCTTTGTGTCTATTATTTTATTCTTATTATCAAGAACTATGGTTTTAAATATTTCCAAATCCTTATCTCTCATAGAATAGAACAAATAATCAAAAACATCTTTAGAACAGGAAACAATATTTTTTTTTAAGATTTTTTTTTTGAGATATGTTTCAGCAACGGCCTTTATAATAAGAACAGGCATTATATTATTATTACCGAGACCTTTTATTTTTATGAGCTCATCTGGATCTGCTTCAAAAACATTTTGAATATTTACAAATTTTTCAAGAATATCCTTGGCTATTTTTTTGCAGTCTTTTCTTGGAGTGGAAAGGGTAAGAAGGAGTTCTAATATTTCATAATCAAGAAACCCCTCTATCCCATTTGAAAGAAATCTTTGTCTCAGTCGTTCTCTATGTCCTGATACTTTATCCTGAGATAATGTCATCTACAGCCTCTTTAATAAATATCGAAATCTATCTCCTGTTTTAAAGAGCGTGTCATCAGAGCGTTACCGGAAAGTTCTGGTTTTTTATTTTCATAAATAATTTTATAAACCTCTTCGCAGATAGGAAGATCTATCTCAAGCTTCTTGCCAAGATAATATACTGATTTTGCTGTTTTTATACCTTCGGCAACCATCCTCATTTCTTTCAATATATCATCCAGCTTTTTACCCTGCCCAAGTTTTTCTCCAACTGTATGATTCCTGCTTAGATTTCCTGTACATGTCAAAATAAGATCTCCAACGCCTGAAAGTCCTGAAAAAGTATGAGGATTAGCTCCAAGGGCAACACCAATTCGTCTTATTTCTGCAAGTCCTCTTGTTATAAGGGCAGCTCTTGTATTCAGACCGTACCCCATTCCATCAACAATACCGGATGCTATGGCTATCACATTTTTTACAGCACCGCCTATTTCAACGCCTAAAATATCATCACTTGTATATACTCTGAAATATGAAGATGCAAAGACCTGCTGAAGATATGTTGCAGTATACATATCTTCTGATGCAATTGTCACAACAGTTGGTTTAAGCATAGAAAGTTCTTTTGCAAAACTCGGTCCGGAAAGGACTCCTATTTTTGTTTTGGAACTTGCAGAAATTGTTTCCTGGATGATTGTGGACATAGTTTTGAAGGATTCATTTTCAATTCCCTTTGATGCTGATATAAAAACCATATTTTCATTAGCATAAGGGGCTATTTTGATACAGACATCTCTCATAACATGTGAAGGTACCACCATTACAACAAGATTTTTATTATTAAGAGCCTCTTCAATGGAAGTTGTCGCATTTATCTTTTTTGATAATTTTATACCCGGGAGATAGGCTTCATTTTCATTTTTTGTATTTATGCCTATACAAACATCTTCTTCATAAGACCATAAATTTATATGAAATCCTTTTAGAGCCAGAAGATTGGCAATAGCCGTTCCCCAGCTTCCAGCTCCTATTACAGAAATTTTTGTATTTTTTATTTTTTCATCCATTTTATTTATATTCCGTTAATTTTCATTTGAGCTATCGTCAACATCGGTATCAGAGTCAATATCTTCAGAGATATCTTCATCATCCCTGTCTTTATCTGCTATTCTTGCTGCACCTATAAGTTTTTCTCCCTTAGAAAGAGATATTAATCTGACACCAAGGGTATTTCTTCCAACTAGAGATATATCAGATGAAGTCATTCTTATGAGCTTACCTTTGTCTGATATAAGCATTATGTCATCATTATCACTTAGCATCAGAAAATCTATAACTCTTCCATTTCTGTCTGCACTGGTTTTTATATCGATGACACCTTTTCCGCCTCTGTTTGTGATGGTATAAGACTTGGTAAAAGTTTTTTTACCATATCCAAACTCAGTTGCTGAAAATAATGTATCAGCATCTTCTTCCGAGGCAACGGCTCCAACTATATAATCATCATCATTCATTCTGATACCGATTACACCCCTGGAAACTCTTCCTGTTGGTCTTACTCTTTCTTCGTTAAATCGTATAACTTTTCCAAGAGAAGAGCCAAGGAAGATATCTTTTGATCCGTCTGTCAGAATTACGGATATAAGTTCATCATCATCTCCAAGATCAAGTGCTATTATTCCTCCTGCCCTTGGCCTGGAATAAGCCATAAGATCTGTCTTTTTAACATATCCTTTTCTTGTAGCCATAAACAGATAATGTTTATCTTCAAAAGAAGAAATATTGATGATTGTTGCAACCTTTTCTTCTTTTTGAAGATCTAAAAGATTCACAAGAGCTTTTCCCTTTGAAGATCTTGAAGATTCAGGGAGTTCATAAACTTTAGACCAGTAAACTTTTCCAAAATTAGTAAAGAAGAGAAACATGTCGTGTGTTGACGCCACAAAAAGATTGGATATAAAATCTTCACCGCGCATCGACATTGCTATTTTTCCCTTTCCTCCCCTTTTTTGGCTCTGATATGTGGAAAGAGATGTTCTTTTTATATATCCGCTGGAAGTTATGGTAACAACCATATCTTCCCTTGCTATAAGATCTTCTATATTTATATCTTTTGTGGATGCAACTATTTTTGTTCTTCTCTCATCTCCGTATTCTTCCTTTAGGGTGGATGTTTCATCCTTTATGATCTGAAGAAGCAGTGATTCCTCGGCAAGTATCTTTCTATACCATTCTATATCTTTTAAAAGAGATTCATATTCATTCTCTATTTTTCCTCTTTCAAGAGCTGTAAGCCTCTGAAGCCTCATATCAAGAATAGCCTGAGCCTGTTTTTCTGAAAGATCAAAACTTTTAATAAGACTCCCTCTAGCCTCTTCAGGAGATCTGGCAGCTCTTATGAGAGCGACAATTTCATCTATATTGTCCAGAGCTATTTTAAGCCCTTCAAGAATATGAGCCCTTGCAAGAGCTTTTCTAAGTTCAAACTGGGTTCTTCTTATTACCACTTCCCGTCTATGCAGGATAAAATGATTAAGAATTTCTTTTATATTCATCTGTTCAGGACGTTTATCGGCAACGGCAAGGAAGTTTATTCCAAAGCTTGAGCCAAGAGCGGTATGTTTGAAAAGCTGATTTTTTACAACTTCGGAAATAGCATCTTTTTTAAGCCCTACAGCAACCCTTATTCCATCTTTATCTGACTCATCTCTGACATAGCGTATTCCTTCTATAACCTTATCTCTTGCAAGTTCTGCTATTTTTTCTATCAGTTTTGCCTTATTCACCTGATATGGGAGTTCAGTTGCAACAAGAACTTCTCCACCATGATCCTGTTCTTCATGGAATTTGGCATGTATTTTTATTATGCCTCTTCCTGTATGATAAGCTTCGTTTATACCATTTATACCATATATAATTCCACCGGTTGGAAAATCAGGACCTGGAATAATTTCAGTCAATTCATCTATTGTTATTTCAGGATTGTCTATCATCGCAATAATTGCATTACAGACTTCTGAAAGATTATGCGGAGGTATATTGGTAGCCATACCAACTGCTATACCTGATGATCCGTTTATAAGAAGAGACGGTACCCTTGAAGGCATTACAACAGGTTCAGAAAGGGACTCATCATAGTTTGGAATAAAATCTACTGTCTCTTTGTCAAGATCAGACAGCATATCATGAGCCAGCTTCTTCATCCTGACTTCTGTATAACGCATGGCAGCAGGGGAATCACCGTCTATGGATCCAAAGTTACCCTGTCCATCAACAACAGGGTATCTCATGGCAAATTCCTGTGCCATTCTTACAATGGCATCATATACGGCAGAATCACCATGGGGATGATACTTACCAATGACCTCACCCACTATTCTTGCCGATTTTTTATATGATTTATTCCAATCATTTCTAAGTTCATACATTCCGTAGAGAATTCTTCTGTGAACAGGCTTCAGACCATCTCGGACGTCCGGCAAGGCTCTTCCTATTATTACACTCATCGCGTAATCAAGGTAGGACTGCTTCATCTCTTTTTCTATATTGATTTGAGAACCACTTAGTTCTTCAGACATAGATATTTACCCTTATATAAGTTATTCAGCGGCAAAAAAATCCATCATTACTTTTTTGCCAATTAATCTTCACGTATCTTTATACCTCAAAAAACGGTATAACCTTATTTATATACATTTCTATATGGATTTTATTCAACAATTTTCTGGTATTTTTTATAATACATATCAGACAGGGTAAAGAAAAATGTTAGTATAAGGGGGCCATAAACAATTCCAAAAAAACCAAAAAGTTTCAAACCTCCTATAATGCCTAAAAAAACCATTAAAGGATGCATTTGAACCTTTCCCCCAACTATCTTCGGTTTAAAAACATACTCCGTAAAAAGAGATGAAATAAGATAAAATAAAATGGTGAAAATTGATAAACTTATCTTGCCTTTAAGAATATAAAAAAGGGATAAAGGTATAAATACAGCTCCAATCCCAACTATGGGAAGAAATGCAAGTAAGCCCATGACAAAACCCCATAGAAAAGGTGAAGGAAGAGATGCCAATTGAAAAAAAATCCCTCCCACTATTCCCTGAAATATTCCTGATATACCGTTTACTATAAGAATAGCACCTGACATATCTCTGAATTTTGACAATATTATTTTGTCCTCTTCTTCAGGAAGAGGAGATAACAGAATAAGGGCATTAATTATTTTTTTACCGTCTATGAGCAAAAAGAAAAGTATAATTAAATACATAAAAAAATTTATTGTCAGATTAAGAACGTTTGAAGCTATTAGACGTGCCTGATTAACAAGGCTGCTTCCAAGAAACTTACCAAGTTCTGTAAAAGGAGCAATTATACTTTCTTTTGAGATTGTTATATTAAATTTAGAAAGGAAAAGATTCAATTTATGAAACTTGTCATCAGAGATCAGTGTTATTATCTCTTTTTGAAAAACTGTATTTTTTGCGGCGAGGTAGAGATTATAGGCCTCATTTGAAAGAACTCCAACAAAAATAATAACAATGAAACTTACAGAGATAAAAATAATAAAGCATATAATAAGTGCCGATAATGATGATTTTATTTTGAATGAAAGTCTTTTATAAGCAGGATAGATAAATGTTGCTGTAACAGAAGCAAGAAGGATTATAGAAATAAAAGGCCATAAGAGTTTCACCATTAAAAATAGAGAAATAAGAAAAAGAACAATAAAATATTTCACTATAAGAGGATTTAAAGATTCTTTCATAAATTATGTCCGTAAAAAATACCCCTGGACTGTATTAATTCCAGGGGCATGATATATTTGTGCAATATTATCTTTCCACAACCATTGCCATACCCATTCCTCCACCTATACACATTGAAACAAGACCTGTTTTATAATCTTTTCTCTTCATATGATGGGTCAGGGTAACCATCTGTCTTGCCCCAGTACATCCTATTGGATGGCCAAGAGAAATACCGCTGCCAAGTTCATTTGGTTTTTCACTGTCTATTCCAAGCTCTATCATACATCCAAGAGCCTGTGATGCAAAGGCTTCATTAAGCTCTATCATATCTATGGAATTTACGTCCATATCTGTTTTTTTCATTAGTTTTCTTATGGCAGACACAGGACCAAGCCCCATATAATCAGGATCGACAGCTCCAGATGAAAAACCTTTAATCTTTGCCATTGGCTCAAGCCCAAGCTCTTTGGCCTTTTCTGCAGACATGAGAAGCACAGATGCTCCACCATCATTTATACCTGAAGAATTACCAGCTGTAACAGAACCATCTTTTTTGAAAGCAGTTCTCATCTTGCTCATTTTTTCCATATTGGTATCCATAGGGCGTTCATCTCTGTCTACAACTATTTCGCCTTTTCTTGTCTTTATGACAACAGGAACCATTTCTTCTTTAAAAGTTCCATCTTCAATTGCCTTACATGCTCTATTATGACTCAAAACAGCAAGCTTATCCTGATCTTCTCTAGTAATATTATATTTTGAAACTATATTCTCTGCTGTTACTCCCATGTGATATCCATAGAAGATTTCATAAAGACCATCGTAAACCATGAGATCATGAATATCTCCTTTTCCTGTAAGAGCCATTCTATAGCCCCATCTTGCACTTAAAAGTGCCATGGGGACATTACTCATGCTCTCCATACCACCAGCAAGAACAACATCAGCATCTCCGGTCATGATAGACTGAGCTCCAAGGGCTATGGCTTTAAGTCCTGAGCCACATACCTTATTAACTGTGAAAGCAGAAGTTTCTTTTGATATTCCAGCTCTTATCATGGCTTGTCTGGCAGGGTTCTGTCCCTGTCCCGCCTGAAGCACACAACCCATTACAACTTCATCTATGGCTACAGGCTTTAAGCTTTCATCATAATCATAGTTTGAAGATTCAAGCTCAATTTGACCCTGATCTTTTAATTTATCAGGATAGACATCCTGCATTTCCTTATTTGGAACAGGTCTTAAACCAGCTCTTTTCAAAGTTTCTTTCATTGCTATTTTACCAAGATCTATGGCAGAAACATCTTTGAGAGATCCTCCAAAAGAACCAATAGGAGTTCTTGCGCCGCTGACTATAACAACTTCTTTCATATCCTACCTCCTCATATTATTTTATTATATGTGATACTTGAAAAATTTGATTTGATCAGTTAATGATTTAAATAATTAAGTTAATGGTATTTGATTTCAAAGTCAATATTACTCTTAAACAGGATAAAACAACCATAAACATTGTGTGCATACATGTGTCTTATTATTTTTTCATTCAAAGAGTCAGAGGAGAAGCCCCTTGTTGTATGTGCAAACAGGGACGAATTCTACTCAAGACAAACAACATCCCTTGATATATGGACAGATAAACCTGATATAATTGCAGGAAGAGATCTGAAAGCTGGCGGAACATGGATGGGTATAAATAAAAAAACAGGAAAATTTGCCGCTATTACAAATTATAGAGACTTAAAACTCGTTAAAGAAAATGTAAAATCCAGGGGAGACATAGTTTCAAATTTTCTTGAGAATGGCTCTCTTTTATCGGAATTTATTGAAACTTTAAAAAAGGAAAAAGATCAATATAATGGCTACAATCTCATCTTTGGAAATAAAGATTCTCTTTTCTATTATTCAAATATAAATGACAATTTAAAAGAGATAGAACCAGGACTTCATGGTGTGAGCAATCATTTTCTAGATACTCCATGGCCAAAACTTGTAAAAGCAAAGCAAATATTTAAAAAAAATTTCTATTCTAATAATTTAAAAAATAAATGTTTCAATTTGCTTTCGGACAAAGAGTTCTTTCCTGAAAAAGATCTGCCAGAGACAGGTATGGGACTAGAATGGGAAAAGCTTTTATCTCCAATATTCATAAAAAGTGATATTTACGGAACAAGATCGTCTTCATTTATTGCTTTTCATGAAAATGGGAATATAGATATATCAGAAAAAGCTTATATAGAAGAAGGATGTGTCAAAACAACAGAATTTGAAATATGCGATTGACATCAGTAAATAAGCATAATCAGATATGAAAAATACACTCCCTTGACTTTGCCTGTTTATGAAATATATCACCAGAATAATGTCAATTTTTTCCATGCAAAAGTAGATTATTATTTATCAGTTTTCACCCTTGTTATTCAAACTAAAATAAAAAGAATTGCCATTGACACCCGACCATACTTCCAATATACACATTAAAATTAATTTCTCAGGGCGGGATGAAATTTCCCACCGGCGGTGATTCAGTATAATTGAAATATTGAAAAGCCCGCGAGCGCCTGTTTTATTTACAGGGTCAAGCAGATCTGGTGAAAATCCAGAGCCGACGGTCATAGTCCGGATGAGAGAGAATATCAGGCTATTCAAAAACTTCTCTTTTGAGTTCAAAAGAGCTGTATTCCTTTGCATGGAAACAGATTCATATGAACATCCATCCGTAGGAGTATGAATTCTGTGACTTGTTGTAAAACCATGAAGGCTTCTCTCATTCCCTTGATATTATTACTATACTTAGCCATAAGGGGATTTATTATGCAAAAAAACAATTTATTATCTCAGTTCGGAAACTCAGTTGAACGTGTGGAAAAAGCCATCAAGGATCTTGCAAACGGTAAAGGTGTATTACTTGCAGATGATGAAAATCGCGAAAATGAAGGAGATCTTATCTTTCCTGCAGAAACTATATCTGAACCACAAATGGCAATGCTGATAAGAGAATGTAGCGGAATCGTCTGCCTTTGCCTTACTGATGACAAGATAAATCAACTTGATCTCCAGCCTATGGTAAAAAATAACACCTGTGTAAACCAAACAGCATTCACAGTTACAATTGAAGCCAGCAAAGGAGTTACGACAGGTGTTTCAGCTGCTGACAGAGTCATAACCATTAAAACTGCAATATCAGACGAATGCACTCCTGAAGATTTGAACAGACCAGGCCATGTTTTCCCTCTCCATGCCCATCCTGAGGGAGTTTTAGGAAGACGGGGGCATACAGAAGGAACTGTTGATATGATGAAACTTGCAGGATTAACTCCTGCAGGAGTTCTATGTGAGCTGACCAACGAAGATGGCACTATGGCCAGATTACCTGAAATTGTGACTTTTGCAAAAAAGCATGATTTTACAGTTTTAACAATCGAAGACATTGCTGCTTACAGATCTGAAATGGTAGGATAAAACAACAAAAACGATCCAGTTACCTGCTGACCAGTAACTCTCAGCCAGATAATTCCAGAGTAGATAACTGGATTTTTTTATTTCAAATTCTTTTTTATACTATCAGGCTTTATAACCTGCATCCCTCACAGCTTTTTTAACATCTTCAATATTTACATTACCTTTAAGCTCAAATTCAGCCTCTTTTTTTTCAAGATCAACATGAATATTTTCAACACCGTCAATCGATTTAATGGCTTTTTCCACAGTGGCAACACAATGTTTACAGCTCATGCCTTCTACTTTAATTTTTTCCATTTTATCTCTCTCCTTATTATTAATATTTATATATCTTCAGGAATAAAAGCTAAAACATTATCTATCCTCTCTTTATTATTCAGCACCATTATCAATCTATCAAGACCAAGGGCATTTCCTGAAGACTCAGGCATAGAAACAAGTTCGGAAAGAAATTGTTCAGGTAAACCCAATGAGCTCTTTCCTGAATTTTTTCTAAACAAAATGGTTTCCTCAAATCTTTTTCTCTGTTCTTCAGGATTTATGAGTTCTGAGAAACAATTGCATATTTCAACGCCGCCAATAAAAAGTTCAAACCTCTGTGCAAATTTGGGATTTTTCTCATCAAGTTTTGCAAGGGAGGCTTCTGAAGCAGGAAAATTATACAGAAATACAGGCTTTCCAAAACCAAGCTTAGGACAAATCTCAATTCCGAAAATCTCATCAAAATTATCAAGAGATTCTTCATAGCTATAATCTGTATATTTACTTATTGCATCTTCCACAGAGAGCTTATCAAAATTGGATATAAAACTTATATTCTTTCCTTTCCTTGTTATATCTTCTATCCCAAACTTCTCACATAGATGTAAAATAAGACTCTCTGTTTCATCCATAAGATCAATATAAGTTTTACCGGCCTGATACCATTCAAGCATGGTCATTTCAGAAATATGAAGATCTCCTCTTTCACCTTTTCGAAAAGACTTGCATATCTGAAAAATTTTTTCATATCCTCGTGCAAGTAAACGTTTCATGGAAATTTCAGGAGAAGACTGAAGAAAATAATCTTCAGAAGAAAAAGGCTCTATGTGGTCTTCTGGTATCATCTCTCTTAATCTAAGAGGGGTTTCCACCTCAATATACTCTCTTTTCATAAAAAAAGACCTTAATTCAAAGAGCATTTGGCTTCTTATTTCAAGAATATTGTTCATATCATCCTTTTTTCTGTTCATATCTTCCTGCAAGGTTATCATGTAAAAAAACAGTATCTGTTCCTTTTGCCAGATCATACCATTCATGGGCTTTTTTCTGACATTTGGAACATGAATTCACAGGCACAAATACAGCAGTAACTTTATAGCCTCTATCAGAACCTGAAATTATCTTTAGGGCTCCTCCACACTCATGACACCCTGTAACCTCTTCCTTCTGGGTTTCATAAATTCCATCTGTATCATACATTATATCTCTGGATCTTGAATATATCTCATGCTCTCCATAAATATCAGCTCGTAAACTATTCCTTGAATCCCATACATCAAGAACCTTTTCACAGACCTTTTCTATATATTTCATAATATCCAAAGACTCCCGAATCACCTCGGTATTATAATCTGGCTCCTTTATCCCTGAATAATCCATGCCTGCCATGGAAAGAATTATGCCTGTATTCACATATGGAAGTGCAGCTTCTATTGAGTAACCACCCTCAAGAACTGCAATATCAGGATTAAGCAGCTCTGTAAGTTTTGCATATCCCTGAGCCGTAAAATTCATATTTGTAAGAGGATCTGTATAATGATTATCCTGACCTGCTGAATTTATAATTATATCTGGTTTAAACTCATTCAATACAGGAAGTACGCAATTTTCAATGGTATAGAGATAGCCTTCTTCAGATGTATTTGGAGGAAGTGGAATATTCAATGTATATCCACATGCATTTGGGCCTCCAAGCTCGCTGGTAAATCCAGATCCCGGATACAATGTTCTTCCATCCTGATGCAGAGAAATAAAAAGAACATCTTTATCATGCCAATAAATATCCTGAGTACCATCTCCATGGTGACAATCTGTATCTACAACAGCTATCTTTTTATATCCAAACTCTTTTCTTAAATATTCAATCATGATGGCTTCTATATTTATATTACAGAAGCCCCTTCCTCCATGTACAATTCTCATTGCATGGTGTCCTGGGGGACGGACAAGGGCAAAACCGTTATCTATCTTTTTTTCAGCTACCATCTTTGCTATCTTCTTTGCTCCGCCAGCACTTATAAAATGAGAATCTGTTGTAACCGTCTCTATATCAGGAACACAGAAATGAGCCCTGTTGATATCTTCCTCAGTTACCTTTTCAGGTTTAAATTCTGTAAGGCCTTCTATATCCATGAGACCTTCTTCAAAGACCTGATCCCTTGTATATAAAAGTCGTTCTTCACGTTCAGGATGGGTTGGATCTATTGCCCAGTCAAAGGCAGGAAAAAAAACAAGACCTGTTTGTTTTTTTGCTTTAAGCATACTCCTCCTTAGATGATCTCTGATATAAACAGATTTTAAAAAAGGTACCCATCTTTTATATTTTCTAAATATATCAGGCAATACTGATTTTAAGCAATCATCTTTTTTAATTTAAAATATTCTTTTAATACACTAAAACTTATTAAAAAAGACTATTTTACAGTACAAAATCTTTGACATATACTTATGGCTATTAACAAAGATAAGGATAAAAAATTTATGGAAGAATTGATATGTTATTGTTTCAAGTATACTGCCTCAGATATAGAAAAGGATGTTCGCCTTAACGGTAAATCTACAATAATGGAAAAAATACTGTCAGAAAAAAAAGATGCTAATTGTCAATGCGCCATCAAAAATCCCAAAGGCCGCTGATGTCTCGGTGATGTCCGCCAGGTGGTGGACAAAATACTGGCTAAACAAATACCTAATATTGGATTGCAGATTAAACAAAGTAAATAATTAATCAGATCTAATCAAAATAGAATTCATCGCACGAAATATGAACTCCTGTTTACATATCGATTTCCTATTGTTAACTATAATTCCCAAAACAATTTATCTGACAACTCCATAAAGGAGTTCAACTTTAAAAAGAATTCAAAATGATCAGATCTGCAAAAAAGATATTAAATAAAACTTATGGTTATGAAAATTTCCGTCCCCTCCAGCAAGAGGTAATACAAAATGTCTTAGATAAAAAAGATACCCTTGTAATCCTCCCAACAGGAGGAGGAAAATCTATCTGTTTTCAAATTCCTGCCCTTATCTTTGATGGACTTACCCTTGTAATCTCCCCTTTGATTGCATTGATGGAAGATCAGGTTAATCAACTAAAAGAAAACGGGGTCGGTGCTGTCTGCTTAAACAGCTCTCTTTCCTCACAAGAGTATATGGAAAATATAGACCTGATATTGCAGGGAAAAATAAAACTCCTGTACCTTGCTCCTGAAACACTTTTACAGAAAAGAACTCTTAACATACTTAATAAACTTGAAATAAGTTCCATAGCAATAGATGAAGCTCATTGTGTATCTGAATGGGGCCATGATTTCAGACCTGAATACAGAGAGGTTGCCAGGATAAAAAATCTGTTCAAAGATGCTGTAACCATAGCTCTTACTGCAACTGCAACCCCAATGGTTCAGGAAGAGATATCTACCCTTTTTAAAATTGATAAAAAAGATATTTTTCTTGGAAGCTTTCAAAGGGAAAATCTTTTCTTAGATGTAAAAATAAAAAAAAATCCTCGGTCACAGGTTCTTGAATTCATAGCAAAGTTTAAAAATCAATCTGGAATAATCTATGCCACCACAAGAAAAGATTGTGAAGCATTGACGACTTTTCTTGTGTCAAAGGGATATTCTGCAAAACCCTACCATGCAGGCCTGTCAGATGAGGTTAGAAAAAAAAATCAGGATCTCTTTATCCGTGATGAAGTTGATATA
>Ga0114934_10001501_pt1 | contig 15162 bp, 7 predicted proteins | sample 4SBtaG_2_FD_99695 | JGI IMG/M metagenome (GOLD analysis project Ga0114934, IMG submission 99695) | Deep subsurface microbial communities from Kolumbo volcano to uncover new lineages of life (NeLLi) - 4SBTROV10_white metaG | ecosystem: Environmental > Aquatic > Marine > Volcanic ... | reverse complement strand
AATTTTGAATTTTGAATGTTGAATTATTTTATCGTATCATATTTTATTTAGTTCTCAAAGATTACTTTTTTACAACCCTCTCAATCCCTCCCGACATTCATCGGGACAAGCTATTTTTTAAGGGGGAAGATTGTTTCCCCTCTATTAAGAGGGGATTAAGGGGTGTGTATTTTTTAAATTATTTTCATCTGCTTTATATTTTTAATTTCTTATAATTCATCATTAACAATTCATAATTAATAATTAGTAATTATTTATATTCATTCTCGGTTGGTGTGTTATTTATTGCTCATGGCAATTTCATATTTTACGAATTAGTGAACAAAAAAAAGGAGTCTTATCATTGATAAAACTCCTTTTTACAAAAGAATATTATGCGTTTACTTTAACTAAGTTGTTTTTTTTTACAAATTCATCAATTACTTCTACCAAATCTGGTTTGCCTATTTCTTGTAAATCGTAATAAACACGGGTATTTGGTTTTTTTATGTTGATGATTCTGTTCAAATCAATGGGTGTACCAATAACAACGGAATCACAATCTGTATTGTTGATTGTTGTTTCCAAATCTTTTAATTGTTGATCGCTATAACCCATTGCCGGAAGCAAAGTACCAATATTTGGATAAATCCGGAATGTTTCAGCTAATTTACCGACAACAAAAGGTCGTGGGTCGATTAATTCACCTGCACCAAATTTCTTAGCAGCAACAGTGCCGGCACCTATCTTCATCTCACCATGTGTTAAGGTTGGTCCGTCTTCAATAACTAACACGCGTTTTCCTTTGATAATCGATGGGTCATCTACTTGTACAGGAGAAGCAGCATCAACAACCGTTGCTTTTGGATTGACTTTGTCGATGCTTTCGCGTACAGTCTGAATTGCTTCAGGAGTAGCACTGTCAATTTTATTAATAACTACTACATCAGCATCACGCAAGGTAACTTCACCGGGGTAATAGGACAATTCGTTTCCGGGACGAAGCGGGTCAACTACTGTAATGTCAAGGTCTGCATTGTAGAATGGGAAATCGTTGTTTCCACCATCCCATAAAACAACATCACAACCGTCAGGATCGTTTTCGGCAGCGCGTAAAATAGCTTCATAATCTACACCGGCATAAATGACATTGCCGCGAACAACATGTGGTTCGTATTCTTCCATTTCTTCAACGGTACATTTGTTTTTTTTCAAGTCTTCTACTGTTGCAAACCGTTGAACTTTTTGAGCTACTAAATCACCATAAGGCATTGGGTGACGAATAGCCACAACTTTAAGTCCTTTTGCCATCAACAATTCAATAACACGACGCGAAGTTTGACTTTTACCGCAACCTGTACGAACAGCACCAACAGAAATAACCGGTTTAGTGCTTTTTATTTTAGTGTCTTTAGTACCGAGTAAAATAAAATTAGCTCCGGCACTATTAACAATTGCGCTAACGCCCATTACACGAGGATAAGGGACATCGCTGTATGAGAATACACAGTCGTCAACCTTTAAGTCTTTAATCAATTTTGGCAGATCACTTTCTGCGTAGATAGGAATTCCGTTAGGATACAATTTTCCGGCCAATTCAGCAGGATATTTTCTTCCGTCAATGTCAGGAATTTGGGCTGCTGTAAATGCAACAACATTATAATCTTCGTTGTTACGATAATAGGTGTTGAAATTGTGAAAATCTCTTCCTGCAGCACCAATAATAATTACATTTTTCTTTGCCATAATACTACTTTTTTAACATTTTGCACAAAAATAATATATTTTTACTGCTTAGCCAATATGTTAAATAATAGTTTTGCGTTAAATTTTGTTAATGAAATATTTATTGCGAAAAGTACACTTCTGTATAACCTATTCAGAGCTCGTTTCCAGAAGCAAAAACATTTTGTAAATAAGTAAGTAATACTAACAACGAAATATGATTCTAAAAATCAATTTTGGAGTAAACTTTGCCGATTGACTATACAAGTAAACAATCTTACAGTTTTCAATTTAACCTAAATACGCTTTACATGAGAAGGATGTTTTATTAAATTCCTCATAATTAACCATTAATAATTAACAATTCATAATTCGTAATTAATTAGCTTGATAGTAGTTCGGTATTATATTGACCTTAGGTTATTTTTGTTCCCCAATAATTTTTACTAATACGCGTTTCCTTCGTTTGCCGTCAAACTCACCGTAAAAAATTTGTTCCCATGGTCCAAAATCCAGTTTACCATTGGTAACAGCAACAACGACTTCTCTCCCCATTAGGGTCCGCTTTATGTGAGCATCACCATTATCCTCAAAGGTGTTGTGATGATATTGACTATAGGGCTTTTCAGGTGCGAGTTTTTCCAGCCATGTTTCGAAATCCTGATGCAGGCCGCTTTCATCATCATTGATAAAAACACTGGCCGTAATGTGCATGGCATTGACTAAAACAAAGCCTTCTGTAATCTTACTTTCTTTGAGGCAATCAACGATTTGTGGGGTTATATTAATAAATGTTCTTCGTGTAGATGTTTCAAACCAAAGTTCTTTGCGATAGGAATTCATGATATGATTATTTTTTGAAAAACAAAATTAAACTTTTTATCTGTTCCTAAATTCAAGTTATGAATGCAATTTTTTTTGAAAAAATATTGAAACTAAATTCATTTAGTTTAATTTTTTGTTTAACTTTGTTTAAAATTTCATTAATAAAATACGTTTGATTTCGTTGTAATAGTTATGATAACAAAGAAACAAATACTATTTCAAATTATAATTTTGATGGTTTCTTTTATTATTTCATTTAACGGATTTTCTCAATCATTTTTATATGATGGTGGAAGTGTTGTAGAAGATGAAGCGATGGCTGTATCAAAAGATGCGAATGGTAATATTTATACGACTGGATATTTTGGCGGATACTGTCAATTTTCAGATATCATATCATTAACATCAGCAGGGGCTTCGGATATTTTCATTATGAAATCATTTCCTTCAGGTCAAGTTGACTGGGTAAAATCTGCAGGGGGTTATGGCAATGATTGGGGAGTTTCAATTATTACAGATGATTTGGGAAATTCTTATGTGACAGGTTATTTTTATGCTACTGCTGATTTTGGAACGCAAACACTTACATCAGCAGGAGGACAAGATATTTTTATTGCTAAATATGATTCAACGGGTAATTTGATATGGGCGGTTCAAGCAGGTGGTAATGGGTTGGATATCAGTAATAATATTACACTTGATAACATTGGAAATATAATAGTTACAGGACAATTTGTCGGCACTTCTACTTTCGGAACGACAACCATTACTTCATTGATTGACCCTCAAACTTCACAATATGTTATGAATAGCTTTGTTGCAAAATACGATACCATTGGTAACTTTATTTGGGTAAAACAAGGAATGAGTGATAAAAATTGCAGAGGTATTAGTGTAACGACAGATGATGTAGGAAATATTTATTCCACAGGTCAATATTCTGATACTTTACAATTTGATAATATTCATTACAATGATATTTTTAATTCAATATATTTGATAAAATTTAATGCTGCTGGCAATGAACAGTGGTTCAAAAAAATTGGTGGCAGTATTAATAATATGGCTTATGATATCACAACGGACAATAGTAACCATATATTGCTTACAGGTGAAGTTCATGGGGCTCTCCATTTCTATGATAATTCAAATTATGTTTTGACAAACACCTATGATTATCAGGTATTTGTTGCAAAATTTAATACCATTGGCGATTTGTTATGGGCAATATCTGATGGATCTGAATCGGATGTGTCATCAAAAACTGTATGTGTAAATAATCTTGATGAAATATTTATTGCAGGGGACTTTAAATGCCGGTTTTCTGAATATGCCGATGTTTATGGTCAGGGGACTTTTAATAGTGTGGGTTATGATGATGTTTTTATTACCAAATATGATGAAAATGGTCAACGACAATGGATGAGAAATTTTGGAGGCAAAAAAGAAGACCATCTTCATGGTATGGTAATTTCAGATAATAAACCGGTAATGGTTGGAAGTTTTAATAATGTATTGGTCATGCCTATTGGAGGAGGGCTTGTTAATAATAATCATGAAGTAAATTATAATTATTCCATTTTTGAAGTAAATGGCGGAGTTCCTTATTGTGGCTATAATACATATTGGAATTTTTCCGAATTAGAATCTTACGGATCTAGTGATATTTTTATTCTGAATGCTATTAATCCGAATCGACCACCTTATGATTATTACAAACGAACAGGTACAGGTTGTGATAGACCTTATGTTGGGTGTTGCATTGGAGATGATTATTCCGTTGATGACATGTGTGTGAATCCCATTGAAGGTTGTGGTGATGTTGATTTGGTTGCATGTACAAATACTTCTAGTGCATATAATTACAATTTTCCATTGTATTCACAATGTCCAAATTTTACTTATCATTGGTCAACAGGATCAAATAGTAAATTATTTAGTGTGGATACTTCGGGATTTTATTTTGTAACTGTAACTTCTGAAGATGGCTGTTTCCAAAGTTCTGATTCTGTAGAAGCTATTGTTCATCCATTACCGGAAGTACCATGGATTTCAGATAATCTTGGTTTTGGTACAAATTCCCCTGTGCCATATACTATTTTTGCTTGTGCCGATTCTGTTGTGTTGACAGGTAGTAATATTACAACACAAGAATTTTACTGGACACCCGGATTTCCTCAAAATGATTCAGTTATTACAGTCTATAATTCAGGATATTATACTTTTTATGTTATTGATTCGAATGGTTGTGTCTCAAGTAATTATGTCTATGTTTATTTGGAACAAGGCTCATTTCCTGTTGTGGAACCATATCTTTTAGATGTAACAGATTCTATTTCAAATGATACTATATTTGTTTGTGAAAATCAACAAATTACAATTCATATGTTTGATTTTATTTCTGATTCGCCTCACCTTGCTCCGTGCAATTCTGTTTTACATGGAGACCATAATTGGAGTGTTGCTTCGTCTCTTCCAACTAATAATTGTGGTTCTTATTGTAATTGTGCAATGTTTACAGTTGATACCTCCGATTATTATCATTTTACAGATACTTTAATTAGGGATAATTTATGTGATTCAGATACGGTTGTTGCAAATATTACTTATTATGTTCAAGTAATGCCTACGCCTGAAGTTCATTTAGATATTTTTGGTGCAGAAAATTTTTGTCCGGGAGATTCAGTTTTGTTGTCAGTTTGTTGTGCTGATGATTATCATTGGTATGCAAGTGGTGGTGGAACATTTAGTGGGAGTCCATATAATGATAGTATTTTAGTGTGGTTACCGGGTTCTTATTATGTGTGGGGGAAAGTTACTAATTCTTATGGGTGTAAAGATTCAATGATTATTGCATATAGTGTAAATTACTGGAGTAGTCCGCCAATTACTATGGTGCCTTCCAATGGTCTAATTTGTCCCAATGATTCAGTATCGTTAACGATTAATATGGATTCAATTATTGATTATGAATGGTTTGGACCCATGGGACAGATACCAAATGATTCGTCCACTATTTTTGTAAATACTGCAGGTTATTATAATTGTATTGTAACTTTTACAGATAGTTGTCGTGTTTCTTCTAATACTGTAGAAGTAAAACAATATGTTACACCATTTTTAACAGTTTCACCAAATACATTGATTTGTTATGGGGATAGTGCACAGATTTGTTTAACAACAAATCCGGGGAGTAATTATTCTTGGGGACCCCCGATATCTAATAGTAATTTATGTCAACTTGTTATTGATTCCGGGACTTATTCATGTCAAGTTTCTTCGTGCGGGATTACAACGAATTTGAGCACTACAATTGAGGTGGATTATCCTGTTATCAGTATCACATCTTTGGGACCAACTGCTTTTTGTCAAGGAGATTCTGTCCAATTGTTAGCAGATAATAGCGAAATGTCACTTTATAATTGGATGCCCAATGGTGAAGAAGATACTATTATTACGGTATATTCTCCAGGTGATTATCATTTAATGGTGGTAGATGCAAACGGTTGTTCTGCTACTTCAAATATTATTACTGTTACTGTAAATTCATCACAAAGTCCTATAGTAGAAAATGATACTATTTGTGTTGGACAAGTTGCAACTTTAATTGCAACAGGAGCAGAGAATTATAATTGGGTTGTAAGTGATACAGAAACTGTTCCATTTTTAATGGATTCGGTATTTACTACTCCTGCTTTATTTGATGATACTACTTTTTATGTTTTTTCAACTGTTCCACCTTGTTATAGTGATTTTGTGCCTGTTAGTGTTATAGTACTTGATTCCGTAGCATCCTTAACACCACAATTATTTTCAAATACACCGCTGTGCGAAAATGAAACTATTCAAATTTCAGGAATTGCACCATCTAGAAGTATATATCATTGGTCAGGACCGTTAGGATTTTCTTCAACAGATTCGGTACTTGTTTTACCCGGCATATCATCCCAATATTCCGGTACATTTTCACTTTATATTGAAAATGACGGTTGCCTTAGCTATCAATCTTCTATTTCTGTTATAATTTATCCCTTGCCGCAAACTAATGTTATTAATGATACGGCAATTTGTGTTGGGGATGAGATTCAGTTAAATGCAACAGGAAATTATGCTTTTCACTGGGAACCAGATGTGGGAATTAATAATGTTTCAATTTCTAATCCAATTGTTTCACCCGATTCTGACATAACTTATTATTGTATTGTTACCGATAATAATGGTTGTGTGGATACTGCTTTTGTGAATATTCAAGTGCATAGGCATCCGTTCTCAACCCTGATACAGTTAGATACGACAATTGTTATAGGTGAATCTGTTCCATTAAATATTTATAGTGATTCCAGTAATTTAATTTTTGATTGGTTTCCCAATTATAATATTTCATGTACAGTATGTAAAGATCCAATAGCTACTCCGCAAGAAACAACAGAATACCAAGCATATTATGAGGATAGTATTGGTTGTCGATTTGATGTTATTGATTATGTGATAACTGTTTCATACGAATATTCTTTGGATGTTCCTTCAGTTTTTACTCCTAATGGTGATGGAAAGAATGATGTTGTTTATGTGAAAGGATGGGGTATAAAAGATTTGCTTGAGTTTAGTATTTACAATCGTTGGGGACAACGAATATTTTATTCTGAGGATAAAAATGTGGGTTGGGATGGTACATATAAAGGAAAATTACAGAATATTGATTCTTATACTTATTATGTCAGAGTGAGATTTTACAATAATATTGAAAGGGATAAGAAAGGAACAATAAATTTAATGAAATAAAAAATAGAATTGGTTTGATTTTGCAACAATCTCAAAACAATTTTGCATTTTTGTTGCTGTGAAAAATCAAACAAAAGCATATATCCTTGCAATATTTGCAGTATTTTTCTGGTCAACGGTGGCTACGGCATTTAAAATTGCTTTAAAAGAACTGTCCGTTTTGCAATTGCTGTGTGTCGCAACTTATACGACCTTTTTTATTTCAGGTACTTATATTTTGATTACAGGCAAAACAAAAATGCTTGTAGCAATTAAGACAAAAGAAATATTACTATTTGCTGTGTTGGGGATATTAAATCCTATTGCCTATTATCTGGTGTTGTTTAAAGCTTATGATTTGTTGCCGGCACAGATTGCTCAGCCGTTGAATTATACCTGGCCGGTGGTATTGGTTTTTCTTTCGGCACCTCTGTTGAAGCAATCACTCCGGTGGAATAGTTTTGTGGCACTAGGCATTAGTTTTGCCGGTGTATTGGTAATTTCCTATAGTGGGGGCAGACTGTCTTCAGGGAATATAGATATAACAGGGGTAATATTAGCTGCCGGAAGTTCTGTGATTTGGGCATTATATTGGTTGTTGAATGCAAGAAATGGACAGGATGCTGTGGTCAAGATATTTTTTAATTTTATGTTTGGCAGTGTTTACATTACTTTATTGATGCTTTTTTTTGGCGGTTTTGATACGCTGACATTAAAAGGTGTTTTGCCGGCGGTCTATGTCGGTTTTTTTGAAATGGGACTGACATTTATTTTATGGATGAGTGCCATGCAGCTGACGGACAGAAATGATAAAATCAGTCCATTGGTGTATTTATCACCATTTATCTCACTAATATTTATTCACTTTATTCTTGGAGAAAAAATTTATGATTCAACCTTTATCGGCTTATTTTTGATAATAGCAGGCATTATGTTTGTGAGAGTTTTTAAAGTAAAAAGTTCGTAAAGTTTTTTAAGCAACTTGATAGCAAGTCGGTATTATTATTGTTTTACAAATTTACTGATTATTTCACCATTATTGGTTTGTACTTTTACGAAGTAAAGCCCTGCCGGTAATGTTTTGACAGAAATATTCATTTTGTTCTGAATAGCTTGTCCCGAACTTGATTCGGGAGAATGAAGCGTATGAGATTCCTCTTCCTCCTTGGGAGAAATCGGAATGACACTTTTAAACGGGGTTTGTAACATTACTTTCCCTGTAATATCCAAAATACTAATATTATTAATTGTTAATTGTGCATTATTAATTGACAAAGTTAGGTTATCGTTGGCAGGGTTGGGATAAATCAGGATTTTATCATTATTGATAGCCTGATTGATAATTTTTAATGGTGTGGCTTCTGAGAATTCGGATGTGTTTCCGTTCAGGTCGGTGGTCGTAGCAACAATTTCATCAGCAACAGTCAGTCCTGAAATAGTATCCGTAAAACTACCGGAACCATCAACCAAACAATAGCCAAGGTATTCTTTCCCCTGTGCAATGCCGGAACCGTTAAAATCGGCTTTGAAGAATTCTACCCTGCATCCAGCAGGGGAACTATTATCAAGTGTTCCGGTTACTATCCAGTCTGTAGAAATAATATTTGTCATCGAAGTAATTTCAGGATAGTTCATCAGATCGTTCGGACCGGTATCACTGTCGCCTGCATCGTTTGGAGTAGGTCCCTGCGGAAAGAGGTCAATACCCAATCCTACATTATCGTAAATGGAATTTGCGGAAAATGTATTGTATAATTCTGCTGAAGTCATAACCGTTATGCCGTTTCCGCCATTGTTGGCAATAATATTACCTTCTCCCGGACGGCCAATGAAATTATGTTGCGGTCCTTCACCAATTCGGATGCCATCCAACTGATTACCCAAAGGAAGTGTACCTGTAATATCTGTTCCTATTTTGTTATTTATCACATAATTGCTATCGCTTCCTGCAATGTGAATGTCGATACCCATCTGGATATTTCCAGAAATAACATTACCATCAATAGTGTGGAGGAACGAAGGCCCGTCAATAACAATGCCATTTGCATTTGGCAAGGCTGAAGTACCAGTTACATCCGTGCCTATCAAATTTCCGACAACGGTATCTTTCAGTGTTCCGAAATTGTATATGAAAACACCATAACCCGAATTTCCGGATAAAAGATTCCCGGCGCCTGCTGTTTTTCCTCCCAAAGTATTGTAACTGGCACCGTCGTCGAACAAAACACCGTAAGTATTAGGAATGGAAAACATACCTGTTGTGTCTGTTCCTACATAATTACCGACAATAATATTGTAATCACATCCGGCACCGAAAACCGGAATTCCATAGGCATCATTTCCGGCAACATAATTACGCTCAGCAGGGGTATAACCACCTATCAAATTATATTTTGAAGTCCCTTCGATACTGATACCATCATAGTTTCGTAAAGCACCGTCGCCGGTACGGTTCAATCCGACAAAATTTCCCTGGATAAAATTGTTATTGGCACTAACGATGCGGATTCCTACATGGTTATTGCCGGAAACAATATTGCGTTTTTCAAACGAATTTCCACCGATCATAATGTTGTGCGGTCCGCTTAAAACATATATACCATGTGTGTTACCAAGCGTATCGGTAGCATTGTAATTGCAACCGATATAATTGCCTTCAATGGTATCGTTCTGTGCATTGGTGCCTGAAACCTGAATACCCACAACAAACTGTGTGATGATAAATCCCTTAATGGTAACGCCTGAAACATTGTAAACATGAAATGCAAAATCTGCCCAAGCAGCATTATTACCATCTATCATGATCTCCGGGCCATAAGGATTTGTATTTCCTGAAAAAACAGTTTGCGAATGGCCGTCAATTAAAATGTTGCTATGCGTTATTATCGGTAAAGTTGACGAAAGTGTCATAACCCAGATTCCTTCGGAAGCATTGTAACCCGGATCGGAAGTCGGAATATTAAAGTTAATGATATGGCTTCCCGGATAAATATTGGCGTTCTGAATGGCATCCCGAAATGAGCCGGCACCTGCATTATTCGTATTGGTTACCAAAAAAGTATTTGAATATGCAGCCGAAATAATTAGAGTAAAAACCAGTGTAGAATATATTTTTAAAGCATTTCTCATAACTTAATTAGTTTTTGTTTAACAACCGCTTTATTGTCAGATAGGATATTTAGAATGTAAACACCGGAAGGAAAATCATTTAAATTTATTTCAGTTTCAGTACTATTACATTCTTGATTGTAAATGATTCTGCCTGTACAATCTGTAATAATTAGTTTATCATTAGCAGATAAACCTGAAACTGTTGTCATTTCACCGGCAGGATTTGGATAAATTGAAATTGACTGGTTTTTAGAAGTTTCTTGTTTAATAGATACGATTATGCTTGAGTTTAGTGAAAATTCAGATGTATTTCCCAAAGTGTCAGTAGCAGTTGCTGTAACATAATCGGAGGGTGAAAGGTTTGGTGTAGTGAATCCCCAGTTGCCGGAACCGTCAGGTGTAGTATATCCAAGATATTCTGTTGCATCACCATGATTAAACATATTAGCATTATCTGATTTGAAAAGTTCGATAATAATATTTGATGGACCGCCATTAACATTGTTATCCATAGTTCCATGAATATGGGTAATAGCACTTCCTCCATCATAAATTGCTTCTGTAATGTCAGGAAAATTCATCAAATCATTGCAACCACTATCTGTGTCCCCGGCATCATTGTTGTTAACACCAAACGGATACAAATCAATTCCCATGAGTGAATTTCCATAAACAACATTGGCTGAGAATGTATTATATTTTGAACTGTCATCTGCCACTACAATACCTGCAGTATCATTATATGCAATGATATTTCCATTACCGGATTCACCAATTTTATTATACCTTGAATTAATGTCAATAACCACACCGGCGCCACCATTGCCTAAAGCAGTGATACCATCAGCAGCCAGACCGACTTTATTGCCATAAACCGTATTGCTGTCACTGTGTTCGTATAAAATAATGCCGATATATTGATTACCGCTAACGACATTATTTTCAATATTATTTTTTGAAGGCAAGGTGGCAATACCAATCCCGTTGTAATTAGGTATCGCTGCATCGCCATTGACATTAGTCCCTATGTAATTGCCGATGATATTATTATACATAGTACCGTTATCAGCCACTTCAATACCGTCGAAATAATTTCCTGAAATGATATTCCTGTCTGCAGCAGCTGTTCCGCCGATGGTATTGTATTTTGTACCACCACCTAATATTACACCTATTTGATTAGGGACTGAATCTGTTCCAGCGGCATTGGTACCTATCATATTGCCTTTTAACTCGTTGTAATATGTTCCTGTTGTGACAATGAAAATACCATAAGCCAGATTTCCTGACAATACATTATTTTTGATCGGATTGTGGTTAGCGCCGCCATCTACACAAATTCCGGTTGTATTTGGGAGCTTGGCATTTCCGGTTTTATCTACACCAATGTAATTGCCAATACAAGAATTATAAGGTGAATTGCCATAATAGATGAGGCCATACACACGATTCCCTGAAATCACGTTGCCTTCGCTGGGATTTGTACCGCCGGCAATATTGTGAGCAGCGTTTGAGTTGAAATAGAGTCCGTTACCTTGTATTAATGTGTCATTTGAAAATTTAAATGTTCCTAAGCCGGTAGAATCGGGACCGATATAATTGCCTTGTACAATGTTACTATCTGATGCTTCCATACAAATCCCCATTTCGTAATTGGCAGAAATAATATTTCTGTCCGCAGCAGATGAACCACCTACAATATTGGAATTTGCATTACTGAAAATATAAACACCGGTGTGATTACTCAATGGACTCATACCTGTTTTGTCGGTGCCGATAAAATTTCCTAAAACCGTGTTATTCCGGGTTCCTGAATAAGCCATGGCAATGCCTGCAAGATGATTTCCTGAAATAATATTCCTGGTTCCCGCTGAATTTCCACCAATAAATGTACTGTTGGCACCACTGAGTAAAATACCGTTACTATTAGCAATAGAATCTGTTCCGTCAGCATTGGTTCCAATATAGTTACCGACAATGGTATTTGCTGAAGCAGAACTTCCCATGATGGCAATTCCAGCGTCTGTATTGCCTGAAATAATATTACGATAACCGGCTGTATTTCCCCCAATAATATTACCGGGTGACTCATTGATGGCAATTCCATAAAAGTTAGAAATAGTATCAGAATTGGTTATTGCATTGATATTTGTACCGATATAATTTCCACGGATAATATTATTGCTTGAAAGGTTGGTATTTATAGCTATTCCTGCATAGGAATTTCCTGAAATGATATTACGCTCTGAAACCTGTGTTCCGCCGATGGTATTGCTTGATGCAGAGTCAATAGCAACGCCATAATAATTTGGGATTCGTTGCATGCCTGTCCGGTCTGTACCTATTAAGTTACCTGTAATTGTGTTAGAATTGGAACTTCGTATGCCAATTCCGGTTAAATTGTTTCCTGAAACCAAATTGTTTTGAAAAGTACTTCCAGAAGCTGCACCATAACAGGCAATGCCGATATCGTTTGGTGATGCGGTAGTGCCGTCATAGTTAACGCCAATATAGCAATCACTAACCTGACAGGAACCGCTCGGATAAGTGCCGTAAACAGTAATAAGAATGCCCATTTGAAAACCATTGATTATGAGCCCTTTAACGATTCCTCCTGATAAAGGAAAACATAAACCTACCTGAAAATTAGAAGTATTTGTTAAACAAATTTCAGGACCGTTTGGATTCGTATTGCCGGGTTGTGTGGTTCCGTCAACAGAAACACTCATACTGATTATATAGGGTAGTTGTGATGCCAGTGTAATCGTATAAACGCCAGTGGTAGCATTATAATTGGGGTCGGAAGTCGGGATGTTAAATGTAATATTATCGGCATCCATTGGATTGGCATTAGCTGAAGTAATGGCTTCCCGCAACGAACCTGCCCCGGAATCATTGGTGTTGGTTACTGTAAAAGTGGCGCCTTGCATCGTAACACAGGCAACCAAAAAAGCCAAGGAAAGTAAAACTGTTTTCATGAGGTAAGATTTATGTTATTGACAAAATTAAATATTTTTAGAAATAAACACATATTTAAACCATGTTTCTATTGTACAAAGAAACACAAGATAAATAATTTTATATGATTGAGTCCAGTCTAAAAACAAACAAAATCAATAAAGTTTCTTTTGGCGATATTCAATTTTCAAAATCGAATGGCTGAGTATGAAAAAAAAATAGGCATCAATTTGTTACAAAAACTTTTGATAACCAAACGGCAAAGCAATTATATAGAAGTTCGGAATAAAGTTTCCAAAAGTTAAGGCATTGTTAAAAAATAACCTTTACATTTAGGCTCGTTCTTTTTGCTTTTTTACTTCGTTATAAAAACTTTAAATAAACTGTGGCTATTCGCAGTTTCTATGCCTTGTAAAAAACAAAAATAACTTCGTCTATTCTGTAAACTTTATTCCTTAATAATACCTATATGTTTGTAATCTTTTTATCTTTAGGATATTTTACGCTAAACTTAAATTCAATTTTCTTTTTTTCTTGTGGTTTTAGGTTCATTTTCCATGTTAGAAATCCCGTGCTTTCTTCAAGTTTGGCCTCACCGGATTCCAAGAGTTTTACTTCTATTTCACTGATAGTAGAAATAGGGATTTGATCCATTACAACTAATTCTATGTCGGCATTTTTATTGTTTCTGATATTAATTTCATATCCGCGTTGAACTTTTCTTTGTGAGCCAATCAAAACATTTTTGTTATAGTCTTTTACCATTTTCCGCTCAAAATTAATAAATTGGTCTCTGCCAAGGGATACTTCCATCGTGTCAAGTGTTTCTGTGGGATCTAAATAGGATTTTCCTACGAAGGCACCATTATTATAGAGACTAATTTCACCGGGAAGCAAATAGAGTTTTTCCCATCCGGTAATACGCGCAATAAGGAATGCGTTCTTATCCAATTTAGGGACAGCATAGTATCGATATTGAGCCGGCAGATTATTCTTTGTAATTTCAATCAATTTGCCTTTCCCGTCACTCTTGATATTCATAGGAATGCCAATTTTAAATTCAGTGTTTACCATATTTTGGATTGTTTTTGTAAAGCTTGTAAGCGTTTGAGCATTTTCTGCTGATGGTAGCTCATAATCTTCACTTGCAACAGACTCTTTTTCCATTGAGGGTCTTGCCCCTCTCGGATAATTTCTTTTTTTCTTGTATTCATTATAGTACTGTACATACCATATTGATAAATTAGGTTTTTGATTATTTAAATTCAGATTGCCTGTGGATAGCGTAATCTTTACATTTTTCCAATTATTTCCTGTGTTTTGATAAATACTTCCTTTATAAGTAATTTCAATGTCTTCGTCTTTATTTTGGCTTCGGATGTCATAAGAAGGAATCCAACCTGCATTATTTACTTGATACGATATTGTTAAGTTTCCTTGTGTTGCTTCTTTGCTGCTTAAAGTAATTAAAATTTCTGATGAATTTCTTTTATAGTTTTTAGTGATTTCAGTGATTTGTTGGTTTAAAATATTGATGCGATTTTGGTTTTTAATATTTTTACGATCAAGTTTTAAAACTTTGAAATTTAGCTCTTTAATTCGTGTTCGATAAAAGTTTGCTACTTTAAGTAAATCATCCGGATTTAAATTTGTGTTTTCACCTTTAATGATTTTGTTTTTAATAATGAGTCCAGTCTAAAAACTATTTTTTAAATGTTACAAATTTACGACAATATATTCTAAAATTCCAAGAAAAAATTCAAGGGGGGGGTAACAATTTTATGTACAGTATGTTACTATTTT
>Ga0114934_10001499_pt1 | contig 15164 bp, 8 predicted proteins | sample 4SBtaG_2_FD_99695 | JGI IMG/M metagenome (GOLD analysis project Ga0114934, IMG submission 99695) | Deep subsurface microbial communities from Kolumbo volcano to uncover new lineages of life (NeLLi) - 4SBTROV10_white metaG | ecosystem: Environmental > Aquatic > Marine > Volcanic ... | reverse complement strand
AGACGTAAGTAGCATCAATACCGGGTGTAAAAGTAAGGTTTGCACCTGCGGTAACTAGATTTTTAACCACATTTTCAGTGACTACTTCATCACCTGCTGCGGTTCCGAGATCAACAGTTGACCAGTCTGAGGAAGCTACTTTAAAGGCGTAGCTGGTACCACCGGTTAATGGTATGGATACACGATAAATACCACCACCTTTATAATCCATTGGATCGGATTCACCCCAAGCATTCATCTCACCACGAACAAATACGGTGGTTGAACCGTAAGGCACTACATCAGGAGCACCACTGGTGGCAAATGCTGAAAGCCCGGTGCCCTGAGCTGCACCCTGAGGTTTAACAAAAACAGCCGTGGTAAAGGCTGGCACAGTAAATGTCCCGTCACCTGTTCCTTCGGTAAAACTCGCTCCCTGTACGGTAGAGTCGACAGAAGCTGCCTGAATTGCAGATAACTGAAAACCACTAGCGGTTAATACCGTTTGAGATTGCTCGGAAGATGTTCCATTGACCACAACAACGATAGCATCGTTGGCAGGGTCCAAATCCGTCAACCCAGTGCCATCATCAATACTCATGACAATAAGGCCCTGTTTTTGATTTTTGCCTATATTATGGAAACCGACTCGGGCGGAAATATCGGCAGAAGTAGTTAAACGGAAAAGAGCACTACTATTTCTAATCTGCAAAAATTCATTGAACACCGCATCCGAAAAATTAATATCGGTTGCATTGGTCATGGTATTTGGATTAGAGGAACGGCTAACGATATCTGTCCATCTTGATTGATTATCTTGTGCTAGTGGTAGTCCTACATTCCAATTGTTACTCATTTTGGTGAAGTCAACAAAGTTGAACCAGTCACCGGAATCAAAACTATTTTGATCCATCGATTTAGAACGCAATAACTCCTGCCCCATTTGTAAATAAGGAATACCCTGACTCAATAAGGGAATGGAAGAAGCTACAATATCAATCCGCACTCTATCTGCAGCACTGACACCGACATCCAAACCAAACTGAAGTTTATCCCACAGCGTTTCATTATCATGGTTTGAAACATAATTAATGATATCGGCAGGGTCTTTACCATAAGCCGATTGAGCAAAACTTGAACCCTTACTGGCGATACCTTTATAATCTTTAAGGATATAGTCAGCCTGAGTTCCGGCCATACCTAAACGAATGGTGTCCTGTTGGCTCATATTGCCATCACTGCCATCGCCACTGAATAAGGCTATATTTCGAACCGCATCTCTTAAACGATCATTAAAGGTGGCAATTTCAGTACCCGCCATATTTTGCTGGGTGGCATTTACGAATCCAAGATCACCTCGATCCCAACCTTCACCATAAAAGAAAGTGTCGGGATCTGTTGCTCTGACTGCATCTCGAGCGGCTAGCATCTGCGCTTTTGAACCCGCGCTCATAATATCGAATCTGAAGGAATCAATACTGTATTGAGAAGACCATAATGCCAGAGATTCTTGCATAAACTTGTCCATCATACGATTTTCAAGCGCGGTATCATTACAACAGGTCGATTGCTGTACTTTTCCAGTAATGGGATCACGTCGATGATAATAACCGGGAACCACTTTATCAAATACCGAATTATCAAACAAACCGGCAGAATTAGTATGGTTATACACCATGTCCATGGACACTCTTAATCCCATATCATGCAACGCTTTGACCATGGAACGCATTTCCAAAATCCGCGCAACACCATCTGGGTTGGAACTGTAAATACCATCTGGCACATTAAAATGTTCCGGATCATAGCCCCAGTTAAACGAGTCGTATCCACGCATAGAATTAGCTAAAGCCTGAGCATCTTCAGAATAAGGTGCATAACTCTCCATGACTGATTGTAAAGTGGCCGTATCACTTTCGACCCCACAAACAGGGGCAGAAGAATTGACCGCACATAAATCAGCCACTGTATCGGATAGATCAACAATGGTTGATGCATCTTCATTGATACTGGCTATATCATTGGCTGGTAACAGTTTGAAATAATTCAGCCCACTCGCCACCAACTCTTTTAAATGTTTCACTGGCTCTGAAGTTGTCTCGGTAAACGCCATAAACTTACCACGGTTCACATCAGTGGTACTGGCATCGCGAGCACTAAAATCGCGGATATGACCTTCATAAATGATTGCATCTTCAGGATTTGCCACAGTCGGTACAACCTGAGAATCCCATCCAGTGGGTTTCAAATCAGCATCATCTAGATTCACAAACTGGGAATAATCACCATTTGTGGAGAGTGAAACAGAGTAAGGGTCAGTTGCCTCGATGGTTTCAATTTTATCCGTTTTTGGATGATAAACCGTCAGTTCATAGCGATAAAACTGGCGATCTAATGCACTACCGGTAAAGCTCCAAATTCCGGTAGCAGCATCTTCGACCATCTGCTCGGTACTCACCAGAGCTTTGGCGGCATCATAAACTTTCAACTTTACATCTTGAGCAGTAGGAGCCCAAAGCGATGCCGTGACATCTGAACCACTGTAGGAAATTCCCAGGGTGGCTTCATCCGCATCTGCTGTACCTTTGGTATAAAGATCATCAAGGACTTTATCGGTCTGAACATGAGTGGCAGAAACAGGTAAACCATCGACATCTGAAGTCGCCAGCACTATCTGCCCTTTTAAAATAGCTTTTGCTTCATCCGCAGTCCAGGTGCCTGTAAAAGCAGTCCAGCCAGTAAGCAAAGGTACTAGAGCCTGCTGCTCAGCCGTCAATGTAGTTTGAGTGAGATCAATTGAAGATCCACTTACACCTGTTGTAGCATCAAGGGTCAAATCGGCTGCTGCAGAATAATGTAGTGTTGCAGTGGCAAAAGAAGCCGGATCAACATTCCAAATCAAGGTATTAGTATCAATCCAATGAGCGGCAAAATCTTGAATAACGGCACCCAGTTTTAAAATGGGGAATTCAAAAACACCTGCAAAACCAGAAATGGTCCAGTTCATTCGAACAAAATCCGGATCATCCTGAACCAGATTCATCTGAAAATCAGCACCACCCATTTCTTTTTCATCAATATCGTGGATAATAAAATTGGCACAATCTGTATAACCATCTTTTAAATTTAGAATCCAGTAAGCACCGTAATTAGGATCAATACCCGTATGGACAACACCATTACTCCAAGAGGCTGCTAGTGAATCATCGGCATAGGAATCACAGGTTGTATCATTCCAGGTATGCAACTTCCAACGATCATAACTCGTATCCGCTGGATCATTTGAAGCGCCCTTATTGGCTCTGTTATAAAACAGAATCGCCTGATTGGGTCCTGGTTTTACACTGGGTGCGGGGGCATTGGGATCAACGCCAGCCACACAGAGATTGTTATCCTTATTGGGCACCAGTGGTGCCGGACATTGTAAAGGCGGTGGGTCGATACATTGAGTACCCGCTGTATTAGGGATCTGGGGAAGATCACAGGTCAAAAGTTCGACACCCGGAGATACTGAATTTTGACAACCAGAATTGACCAATGCCAACAAGATTAGTGCCATGACTTTTAAAGTTTTTGAATAACTAAACATAAATTTAGCTCCGTTTTTATTATTAATCGTTATTAACTAAAATTTGAGTTAATCCTAAAATTTGTAATTTGCGCCTAAGAAAAACTGGCGCCCAAAGTACTGAATGGTACCGGTAAGTTCTCGACGGCCAAAATAGGTCTTAGTAGGTTCGTCGGTCAGATTATTCACCTGGAACAATATACTGGTATTATCATCAATATTGTAGGAAGCCTGATAATCAATAACAGTTTCAGATTCAAAATTAACCGTTTGTGAGTCGATAGCTACCTGATCAGAAACGAAAAAATCTCTATAGCGAATATTCAGATGGGTATCAAATCCTTGGTAGCTCCAAAAAATAGTGCCGTTTGCCACCTGTTTGGATAAACCTGGAAAAGTCGAACTAAATAATCCAGCATTAAAATCGGTCTCGAAGGTGACATTACTCTGAGTATAAGAATAACTGCCAGATACACCCAAACCAGACCAGAGCCCTGGTAAATCATCAAATTGCTGTGTATAGGACAATTCCAGTCCACGTATATAACCACCTTTTCTATTATTAAATGCAGTTGAATAGGTGCCCGTTGGCAATACGGCTACGGGAGGAAAACCATTGGCGTTATCGGGTTCTAAACCCGGCACATAATCGGGTACAAAAAAACCATTAGCGGCAAAATCAAACGGTCTTATTGTTAAGTTTTGTACAAACGATTTTATGTCCTTGTAAAATACTGCAGCAACAAAAGAACCCGTTGCATCTTGAAAATAATGTTCATAAGATAAATCATATTGATAGGCATAAAAGGGTTTTAAAAATGGACTATTGTGGCTATTAAAACTCATTTCACCTGTGGCATTATCAAAAGTAACGCTTGCATCCGATGCCAATCTATTAATAGGTGGTCTTGACATAACCTTAGCCGCAGCAAATCGGATCTGTGAATTATCATCCACTCTGAAATTTAAATTTAATGATGGTAGATAATCGGTATAGGTAACGCCCTTAATTGCTGGAGCGTATTGATCATTGATCAAACCTGCTTGATCAATAATATTTTGAGCACCCTGCGCGGCATCGCCTTGAACGTTGGTTAATGTGGTTGCAGACTGATCACTGTTAACGACTCTTAAGCCGAGATTACCTGTTACTTCAGTTCCAAACATTTCGGTATCAATATTAGCCATAAAGTATCCTGAAAGAACATTCTCAAAAACATCACCACTTTGTAGTACTGACCAGGCCGTACTATTATTCAGCACTCCATTAGCATCTGCACCCCAGGTTTGAACCGGTTGCCCAACACCGCCAGGAAACCAGGCATTTAACGCCGCTGGAATATCAATCGCCAGATAATTTGGGAAACCGGAAAAAGCCCCACTGAAACCAACCGGCGTTGCTAGACTAGAGTTTAATCGTAAAGGAGGCTCACTACTTAAAAATGAACTATCTGAACCATATTGATAAACGGAACGATCATTGCTATATCTTCTTTCAGAATAGCGAACACCGGCTTCAAACGATGAGAAAAAACTACTTTTTATAAATTCGTATTGGCCATCAATTTTGATCGCATCAACTTTATCTGAATTTACATAGGGATAAATACCATATTTGGATAACATCACACGGTTTAAATCGGTAAAATTTTGATTGAAACCGAGATCAGGTAAATTTCCGTCTCGTAATTGATAGGATATTGAAACATTATTATCAAAAGTTGGTACTGCTGCGTTAGCATCTTCAGCGACCAAACCCCATACCAATGCATTTCTAAAATCACTGGTGGTAGCAGAATGCGACAAATCTAAACTCAGTGTCGTTTGATTATTCAGGATCCATTCCCCATTTAATCCATAATTCTGAATTTTATCTTTATCGGTGTTATCGTCGTTAGCAATTTCTACTCGAGTACTACTGTTTAAAGAACGATTAAAAGTACCACCTGTAACAACACCATTTGTAATGACTGGATTAATAATATTAGCTAAACTTCCATCAAATTTTACCCGAAAACCCCTGGCAAACGCCTTGCGGTCAAAATTTGAAATGAATGCATCCGCTTTCAAAGTAAAGCTATCATTGGGCGCCCATTCTAAAGAGCCCATATAGGAATTACGTGTTTCCTTGCCACCTAGATGCTGCATTTCAAAACCTTCACTGACAAGTTCTTCCACTCCATCACCATTAACATCCTGTTTGGCATTGGGTGCAAAACCTATAAACTGTGTAGCAACACTAGGCTGAAATAATCGAGCATAACCAACCGATAAACCCAGAGTATCTTCCAGAAATTTACCCTGATAAGAAGTACTGAGTCTATTACCCGTACTTTTAGCGTCATATACCTGATTAGCGCGATCGTTATACATACCTCTAACATTGAAATTAAATGTGTTTTCTTTCTTGTTATCCAAAGCACTGGCTGTGGTTAATTCGACCGTTCCGGCAATACCACCTTCTAACAAAGAGGCTTTCTGGGATTTGTATACTGCTGCGGATTTTATTAATTCTGAGGGGTACTGACTAAATTCTACACTTCGAGACCCGGTAGTAGATACCTGTTCCCGTCCATTCATGGTAGTAAAAACAAAACCACCCGACATACCACGGATATTAATTTCAGAAGCTTCACCACCAGTTCTTACTGCGGCAACACCCGGCAAACGCGTTAGAGCATCCGCAATAGAAACATCAGGAAGTGCACCCAGGTCATCTGAAGACAACTGCTCAGAAATAATATCTGCATTTCTTTTCTTATTAATAGAGCGGAAAATACTTCCAGCATAACCTGTGACTACCATCACTTGACCTCGTTCTACTTTCTTTTTATCGGGCTTTTTATCAACTTTATCAGTTTTTGATTTTGCCTTTGAAGCAAGCGGTGGTTTTTTGTCTTTTTCGGTTTTATTTGTAGGCGGTAATACTTGTTGAATTTCCTTTTTAGCTTCATCCGTTTTCTTTTGGGGTTCAGCAGCCAAAGCAATATTTGAAGTTAATCCTGCTGCAGCTAAAGCTAATGTAATTAAACTAGGCCGAAAATTTGCCATAGTTGTATCCTCTCTTTTGTTATTAGTTTTACTTATTTTTTCTCTAATTATTATTTTGGCGTGTCATCATTTTAATTTTTCGCCCGCTGTAAATAAGGCACCAAGAAACCCACCTCATGATACATCTCTCTTTAGAATACGCCCCAGATACCGGCCAAACAATGTATTGCATACGTATTCATGGCGATGAAAAATAGTCATTTAACCATAAATCAATGACTTATCTTATATCAGCTTTTTCTAATATTAAATTAATATTTGAATTTTTCATCAAACTGACTTATTTTGCGCTTATTGATGTAAAAAAATGACACCGGTATCATGCGCCGTTATTGTAATAGTGAATAAGGCAAGAACAACTTGCTACTATTTATAGCTGTTAACGATTTTAGGTAAATTCTATTTAAGAAATGAAGTTTATGAGCAATACAGACATTCATTACCCCTATATTGTCGCTGATGTTGGCGGAACCAATGCCAGATTTGCCTTGATCACAGGTATAAATCAAATAGATGGACGGTTTCTTATCTCACACCAAAGAACTTATCCGAGTATTGAATTTGAAGGAATCGAAGCTGTTTCGCGTTTTTATATGGACAGTTTGAATGAAATCGAGCCTCTGGGTGCCTGCCTAGCGGTGGCTGGCCCTGTGGTCAATGACCAGGTCAATCTAACCAATTTAAACTGGAGCTTCTCCATTAAAGCACTCTCCAAAACGTTAAAACTCAAGTCTCTGGAAGTCATTAATGATTTCGCTGCCTATGCCTTTGCTACTTCACATCTTGCGCCCGAACACTTCACCACACTTAATAAAGGGCAGGCAATAAAAACCTCACCCATTGCTGTAATAGGACCAGGAACCGGTTTTGGCGTAGCCGCACTTGCACCTCAAAATGGTTATTTTAATATTCTACCTACGGAAGGCGGACATATGACGCTGGCTGCAAAGACCCCGCTTCAAGCAGATATAATTGCTACATTAAATAAACAATTTGAGCATGTGTCCATTGAAAAAGTGCTTTCAGGCCCCGGAATTATGAATCTCTATCAAGGACTCGCAAAAGTAGAAGGTATTGAAGCGCCTTTACTTTCTACTGCAGAAATTGCCCAAAACGCCTTAAATTCCTGCTCCAATAATGGGTTGTGTTATGAAACACTGTCTTTATTTACGGCATGGTTAGGTAGTATTGCCGGTGATCTGGCTCTCTCCCTTGGTGCCAGAGGCGGTATTTTTTTGGGTGGTGGTATCCTTCCGCGTATTATTGATTTTTTACTTGAAAGTGATTTTATGCAGGAGTTTATGGATAAAGGTCCAATGAAAAACTACCTGCAACAAATCCCAGTTCACCTAGTAACAGAAGGGAACTCCGCACTGCTCGGGGCTGCTTCTTGGTTTGAAGGCACAAGGTGTAAAGATGAGTAAAATTACTATAAATGTGGTTGCTGCTAAGGCTAATGTCTCCAAAAAAACGGTCTCAAGAGTACTGAATAATGAACCCAATGTCAGTGATGAAACTCGAAAAAAAGTCACCGATATTGCTGAGGATTTGGGCTATAAACCCAATCCTCTTGCCAGAGGCTTAGCCAGTAACCAATCGTTTATACTGGCTCTGCTTTATGATAATCCCAACACAAATTACATCAACAACATTCAGACTGGAGCTCTAAAAATTTGTCAGGATGAGGAATATCATCTTTTAATTCACCCCTGCAAAGCCAGTTCGAAAGAACTAGTTAATAATGTTGCAGAATTGATAAGCCATAGTCGCCTAGATGGATTGGTGCTCACACCACCATTATCTGATTTTCCAGAATTAATTAATTTCCTCCTGGCAAATAAAACACCTTTTGTTAGGATAGGCGCCACTGAAAACCTTACCTGTTCATCTGCAGTAGTAAGTAATGATGAACAGACCTCTTTTGAGATGACACAGTACCTAATCTCTCTAGGTCATACTGCCATTGGTTTTGTAAAAGGGCATCCACAACATAATTCTGCTGCAGAGCGCTTTCTGGGGTTTCAACGAGCATTGAAATCAGCCAATATTAAAATACATGAACAATGGGTTCAGCAAGGCGACTATACCTTTAATTCGGGGGAGAACTGCGCTAGGCAAATATTAACCATGGCCGAAAAACCCAGTGCCATTTTTTGCAGTAATGATTATATGGCTGCCGGTGTTTTAAAGGTCGCCAACCAACTTGAAATTTCTGTTCCACATCAACTTTCAGTTACTGGTTTTGATGATGCGCCGATATCTAGACATATCTGGCCTACAATCAGCACCATTCAACAACCCGTTGAAGATATGGCAAGACAGGCTACCGAGTTGTTAATTGAAAAGCTAAAAATTACCGATAGCAAATATGCCACTTTATCTCTCGAGTCACGTTTGCTCAAAAGAGAATCTACTTCCCCGCCATTTAAGGGCAAAAAATCATGATAAAGCATATAAACAGGCTGTTGATATTAATCATAACTCACGGCTTTATAGCTATTAAAATCAAAATAATTGATACCGCTGTCATAAAATTATTACTTTGGAAATAACCATGTTAATACACCCAAAACTACAGCATCTGACAAAAAAAATTACTTTGAGAAGTCAACCAACGCGTGACCGCTACCTAGACAACATGGCAAAGGCTTCAGTCACTCATCCCAAACGTCAACAACTAGCCTGTGGCAACCTGGCCCATACCATGGCAGCCTGTTCACCGAGTGACAAAGATATCCTTTCCAAGAACAATGCCCCCAATATTGCTATTATCAGTGCCTATAACGATATGTTGTCTGCACATAAGCCCTATGAAAATTATCCCCATTTGATCCGGGAAATTGCAAGAAAAAATGGCGCCACTGCACAATTGGCCGGTGGCGTGCCAGCCATGTGTGATGGTATTACTCAGGGGCAGACAGGTATGGAACTATCGCTCTTCAGTCGGGATGTAATTGCCATGTCCACTGCTGTTTCTCTATCTCATCAGGTCTTTGATGGCATATTGTGCTTGGGTATTTGCGATAAAATAGTCCCTGGTTTATTGATCGGCGCATTAAGATTCGGATATCTACCTTTAGCTTTTATACCTGCGGGTCCCATGCCATCAGGTATTTCCAATAAAGATAAAGCGAATACGCGAGAACAATTTGCCGAAGGTAAAATCGATAAAAGTGAACTCTTAAAAGTTGAATCGGCATCTTATCATAGTGCAGGCACCTGTACTTTTTATGGTACCGCGAATAGTAATCAGATGTTGATGGAAATTATGGGATTGCAACTACCCGGTAGTTCATTTATTCCGCCAGCAACCAATTTACGCTATCAGCTAACTATTCATGCGGTGGAGAATCAATTAAATCAATTGCAACAAAAACAGCCTCTGCAAACGCTGGCCGACATCATAACAGTAGAGACCATTGTAAATGGCATGGTAGGTTTACTCGCTACTGGTGGTTCCACCAATCTCACTATTCACCTTATAGCCATCGCAAAAGCTGCGGGTATTATCGTTAATTGGCAGGACATATCAGAACTCTCAACTTTTGTACCCTTATTATGTCGTATTTACCCCAACGGTGAAGCCGATATTAATCATTTTAATGCTGCAGGTGGCATGGGATATCTTATTCATCAACTACTTAAAGGCGACTTGCTACATCCCGAAGTAAACACGATTATTGGCCAAGGTTTAACGGATTACATTTATGAGCCTATATTAGAGAAAAATCCCGAGGCTGAAATTTTAAGAGATAATCATGAAATAGAATCATCTCAAGCGAAGTTGCTGTGGAATAAAATTAATACTAGAAGTCAGGATGAAAACATTCTAAGACCCCTATCACAACCGTTTAGTCAACAAGGTGGCTTAAAATTGCTAACCGGTAATTTAGGACGAAGTGTGGTTAAAGTTTCGGCAGTAAACCGCATTCATCAGAAAATAAAAGCCCCAGCAAAAATATTTAATTCGCAGCAAGAATTTAAACAGCGCTTTAATTCTGGAGAACTCCGTACCGATTTTATAGCTGTGATTCGGTTTCAAGGTCCTAGAGCAAATGGAATGCCTGAACTTCATCAATTAATGCCATTAATGGGTTCTTTGCAAGATCAGGGCTTCCAGGTAGCCATTGTTACCGATGGCAGATTATCAGGCGCTTCAGGAAAAGTTCTTGCAGCCATCCACCTCACCCCAGAAGCCAAAAATGGGGGGGCCATTGGTAAAGTTAGAGAGAATGATCTCATCAAACTGGATGCAATAACAGGCACGCTGGATCTATTAATAGATGAAAACAAATTAGCACAAAGAGAATCGGCCATCATAAATGACTCAAAATCTATTGCAGGTGTAGGACGAGAATTATTTTCCTGCTTTAGAGAAAAGGTATCTTCAGCAGAGGATGGCGCCAGTATTTTTAATTTTTTACAGTAGATTATAACTTAATCACGAGAATTCAATTATGAACAAAGCTTTCGATTTAATAATATTTGGTGGAACAGGAGACTTGTCTTTAAGAAAGTTATTGCCTTCTTTGTATCGTGCTTTTCTGGAGAATAAACTACATCGGCAAGGCAGAATTTTCCTTAGCACTCGAAAACCAGCAGATTTTAAAAACATCACTAATATTGCTGAACAAGCATTGCACGAATTTCTTACTTACAATGAATTTGATCAAACTCAATGGGCTCTTTTCAAAAATCTCATCCACCCGCTGTTTTTAGATCTATCTGATATGAGTAAAGGGTGGGATGAATTTGTTACACAGTTGGATGGCATTGACGATCGAGACAGAGTTTTCTATCTCGCCACTACTCCTAATGTATATGGTAGCACCTGTGAATTTTTATCTAAAAAATCTCTCATCACAACTAACTCTCGTATAGTAGTAGAAAAACCTTTAGGTTTTGATCAGCACTCTGCTGAAAAAATCAATCAAAAAATGGCCCGATATTTCAAAGAGGAACAGATCTACAGAATCGATCATTATTTAGGTAAAGAAACTGTACAAAATTTAATGGCTTTGCGCTTCAGTAATTCACTTTTCGAACAATTATGGAATGCCCATAATATTGATCATATTCAAATCAGCATCAATGAACAGGTAGGGCTTGAAGGAAGGGCCGGATTTTATGATAAAGCCGGCGCGATGAGGGATATGGTACAAAACCATTTACTGCAACTACTTTGTTTAATTTCGATGGAACCACCCGCTCAACTCGATGCGGAAAATATCCGTGAAGAAAAAATTAAAGTACTGAAATCACTAAGACCTATTGTCAATGATCTGGTGGAAAAGAATACGGTTCGCGGTCAATATCAGTCAGGTTCCATATATGGGAAAACGGTACCAGGATATCTTGAAGAACTCGGGGATGAGGACAGTCAAATAGAAACCTATGTAGCCATTCGCGCTCATATTGATAACTGGCGTTGGTCACGAGTACCTTTTTATCTAAGAACGGGTAAGCGTTTAAAAAGAAGAAGTGCAGAGATTATTATTCAATTTAAAGAAATTTCTCGCAATATTTATACAAAAGAAGCTGGTGTACCCATTCCCAATAGGCTGATTATTCAGTTGCAACCCGAAGAAAGAATGCAGTTCAAACTGATGGCTAAAGACATGAATACCCTAGAAACTAAAATTAAACCTGTGAGTTTAAATTTAAATTTTACCGTTGAAAATGAAGGATTCCGAAGTTTTGCCTACAAGCGATTATTACTGGATGCGATAGCCGGAAACCCTACCTTATTTATTCATCGTAATGAAGTCACCAGTGCCTGGAGTTGGATCGACCCTATCATTCAACAATGGCAAAAGAACAATCAACAGTTATGTGCCTACAAAGCAGGATCATGGGGGCCGGATGAGGCTGATAAGTTATTAATGAAGGATGGACGACATTGGATTGATATTGAAGATGGGAGCGAAGATTATGATTAATCAACATGAATTCCATTCTAAAAAAGAGCTCTATCAAAGTGTAACTCAATTTTGTATAAAAAAACTTGAACGGCGATTGCAACAAGATGGACAAGCCAGCTTTATTATACCCGGAGGAACTACTCCTGCTCCGGTGTTCGAGCTGTTATCTAAAACTGAACTAAATTGGAAAAACATTACCATTGCCCCCTCAGATGAACGCTGGCTGGAAAGGGACCATGACAATAGTAATGAGAAATTAATTCGTCAGACATTGCTGATTAATCAAGCCTCATCTGCTCATTTTACCGGAATGAAATCAGACCATGATACAGCCACACAAGCCCAACAACAATGCTCTGCACGATATCAACAGATACCTTTACCTTATGAAATTATTATGCTGGGAATGGGACCAGATGGTCACTTTGCTTCTTTGTTCCCAAAATCCAACCCGGTTCAGGAAGCCCTGGATATTGAGAATGAAAAAAGTTGTATCGCTATTGAGGCAACAGGTTGTGCGGTAGCCGGAAAATTTACTGAACGTATGTCCATGACACTTTCGGCAATACTCAATAGCCGACAAATTATTTTACTATTTACCGGGGAGGAAAAGTTAGCCATTTTTGAAAAAGCCAAAAGCAACAATGACAGCAATCGATTACCCATCTGTGCTTTGATACACCAGAATACCGTACCCGTCGATTTGTTCTGGGCACGCTGAAATTAACCTGAGATTATTATGAATAAAAACTTTCAAAACATATTGTCGAATACATCTGTAATACCGGTTTTGGTCATTGAAGATATTGAGGATGCCGTACCATTGACGTTAGCACTTTCTAACGGCGGTTTAAACGTTATAGAAATCACTTTAAGAACCCCTTCTGCTCTAAAAGCTCTATCAGAAATTAAAAATTCCTTACCTGATATTGTTGTTGGTGCCGGCACTGTAATCAATGAGAAAAACTTGGAGGATGCGTTAAACTGCGGGGCTGATTTTATTGTTAGTCCTGGAATGACCCCTACCTTATTAGAGGCCGTAAAAATTAATAATGCACCCTTTCTACCCGGAGCATCTACACCTAGTGAAATGATGCATCTACTGGAGTCAGGATTTAGTTTCCAAAAATTTTTTCCTGCAGAAACGTCGGGAGGAGTGGACATGCTTAACGCTATAGCAGGCCCAATGCCACAAATTTCTTTTTGTCCCACAGGCGGAATATCACTATTAAAAGCGGGAAAATACCTGCTCTGTAAAAATGTTTCCTGTGTAGGGGGTAGTTGGATGGCCAAACCAGAATGGATTAACAATAAAAATTGGCAACAAATTGAAAATTCAGCCAGAGAAACATCAAATTTAACCCATTCTAAATATCTTAAGTCAGGTCATTAAAAAGCTGATGGAAATTAAACCTATAAAGAGAAAAGAGAGTATATGAAATGATAAAAGTAGCAATAAATGGTTATGGTCGCATTGGACGAAATGTGCTTCGTGCACTGTATGAAAATGGTTATCGCAATAAAATTCAAATAATAGCCATAAATGATCTCGCTGACGCTGCCATTAATACGCATCTAACAAAATATGATTCCGTACATGGGAAATTTGATGCTCAAATTGGTTTAGCATGTACTGATAATGAAAAGAAAATGACCGTCAATGGTGATCAAATCAGCATTTATCAACAACGAGATCCGGCCCAGTTACCCTGGGGTGATCTGGATATTGATATTGTTTACGAATGTACCGGATTTTTTAGAACTAGGGAATCAGCTAGTGACCATTTAAAAGCCGGTGCAAAAAAAGTGATCATTTCAGCACCTGGGACAGACGTTGATGCCACCATTGTTTATGGTGTCAATGATGATGTTCTTACGGCTGAAAATACTATTATTTCCAATGCCTCCTGTACTACCAATTGTCTTGCTCCTATCGCTAAGTTAATGCATGAATCTCTTGGAATTGAAAAAGGTAATATGACTACCGTTCATTCTTACACTAATGATCAAACTCTCACTGATGTTGCCCATAGTGATATTTACCGAGCACGTTCGGCAACACAATCCATGATCCCTACCAAAACAGGGGCGGCAGCAGCTGTAGGATTGGTGTTACCTAAGCTTTCAGGAAAACTCGATGGCATTTCCATACGAGTGCCGACTATCAATGTTTCGCTGGTAGATTTCCAATTTATTGCCGGACGAGAAACTTCCGTATCCGAAGTTAATAACATAGTTGCCACTGCCGCCAAAGGTTACATGAAACATATCATTGAATATGTAGAGGCCCCCCTAGTATCTATTGATTTTAACCATAACCCCGCCTCGTCTTGCTTTGACCCTGCGCAAACACGGGTTAATGGCAATCTGGTTAAAATAATGAGTTGGTATGATAATGAATGGGGATTTTCTAACCGTATGCTTGATACCTCCTTGGCATTAATGAGTAAACTACAGTCAAAAGTTTCGAATGTATAGTTAAAATCCTTTTTAGGATATGTTGTATTTAAAATCAGATTGTAGACTCTAAAGAATCTTCTTAAATGGAGCGGTTGGTGATCAGGTAAATGTGTTGATGTCTTCAAGACTTTTGATAGGGCCTAATCTCATGAGCGCTCTCATAGGTTATAATTATGAACAAGCTT